>OEIV010000281.1_pt1 | contig 30731 bp, 34 predicted proteins | sample 1539231 | NCBI WGS metagenome assembly OEIV01 (sample SAMN03794762, study PRJEB22550) | activated sludge metagenome | feature: wastewater treatment plant; material: activated sludge; isolation source: Wastewater treatment plant of a petroleum refinery complex | place: Argentina: Buenos Aires ... | reverse complement strand
CGGTTCTACAGGGTCTCAGAAGCCTTCAGATTGAAGAGCAGGCTAAAGATATACAAAAGCGTGTCGGCGAGCTTGGGCGGCACATTGGTGCCTACGACGCATTCATGCAAAAGCTTGGTGGCAGCCTGGGTACCACCGTCAACCATTACAACAATGCCCATAAAGAACTTAAGAAGATAGACAAAGATATAGTGAAGATTGCCCAAACCACACCGTCAATTGAACCACTCCTTATCGAAAAACCGACAGAAGATGAATAGAGTAGTTATTCTCGGCAATTCTGGTACTGGCAAAAGCACGCTTGCAAGGGAGCTTTCTGGTCTACTGAATATTCCCGTCTACCACACTGATAAGATCTATCACACGACAGAGTGGCCAGATAACGAGTCTGAAAAAATTAAGATATGGGAAGAGAAGCTGAAAAAACCGTTGAGCGAAAGTAGCTGGATTTTCGATGGCGGTAACAGAAGAATGCTTGATCTGAAGTTAAGTAAGGCTGATACAGTAATATTTTTAGACTACAGCAGACTGATTAGCTTTCACCACCTAATTAAACGAAGATTCATGTACCGTAATACCAAACGCCCTGATATGCCTGATGATTGGCAAGAAAAAATAGATCTGAAATTCTGGAAGCTTGTATGGAACTTTAATAAGAAATATCGTCCAGGCATAATTAAAGCGATAGATCGGCACCGCGGAGAGCTTGATGTATATGTTTTTAAATCTCCAAGACAAACCAAAGCATTCGTTAGCTCATATAAAAATAAATCCTAGCTTACTTTTTATCTTGAACTAATATAAATAGATGTAGGTATTAGAGAAGCTATATTGCAAAAGAACGTAGAAAACGTCAATATATTTAAATGAATAAAGATTCTGTTACAAAAGTATCTCCAGCAAATACCATTTCTGACTCTGGGTTCGATAAAGATGCGCTGCGATCTACGGCGTCGCTGGAAAAGATACCGAGTGACCTTCTTGGGCTCGGTAATGATATTCGCGAAATATCAGAGAAGGTTTATGGTCAGTGGGTTGCAATTAATTGGCATGGTAGTATCCCTAGAGGTGATTTCGTGGCTGGTGAAAGTGATGCTGACTTCACGATTATCACCAAGGAAGCTCTACCCGAGGGTCATCAGGAGCTACGGAAATCACTGTTAGACGCGTTAGCACCAAAATGGTCAGAACGTGGCGTCGCTAAGCTAGATGTCATTGCCGTGCCTCTAGAGGAACTGCACGAACCTTTCAGAAGAAACGTATTGTTTTTTTGCTATTCTGACGGCGTTGACATTGAAGGTTCAGAGAATTTAGATCTTTCATTTGTTTTGCCTGAAACCATAGAAGAACTCACGCAGTTACTAAATAAAAAGTTCGAACTATGGATAGAGACAGCAAAAGAAGATGGTGGCGAAGACATGCGTTACGTTGAACAGCTCAGAAAAAGAACTATTCGTGCAATTTATGCCTGTGCAATGCTTAATGGAGCACCCTATTTAAGAGGTTGGCGGACCTACGGTCCCAATATTGAAATGTATGCAAGCAAGTACGGTCAGCTCTACAACGATTTGATTAATAATTCCGTTCCTTTCAAAGACCTTGTACAAAGCTCAGAGTTTGTCCGCGATGATCTTGTGCAGTCTGGCGTTGAGTTCGACAAAGAGTGGTAAAAGTAAAACTCCGGCGAGTGCCGGAGTTTTTTTGAGCGGTCAGCCTGCCCGTTCTGACGATCAGACAGGCGGGTCACGCACCTAGTATCTTTAAGTTTTTGAGCGGTCAGTCACGACTTTAATCTCAGTGTTTGTTGAGTAATTACTCAAACTTTATACAGTATATACTACTTTTTGCCCTTTACTTTTTTTGAGGCTTTTTTGATTGTAGTAGTAACTTTTTCGGCTACAGTTTTCTTCTTTGCAAATGGGCTTTCGCCAGCTAGCAACATGAAGAGGTTTGCGCCAAGTGCGGCACCAACTAGAGTACCAACAGTAGTTTCTAGTGTTAGACGACTAACTGGGGTAGTTGTTTTGGCTGAACCGCCAAGTTGTTGTTGCAAAGCGCTAGATTGATCTTCTTTTTCAGTTGCAGCAAGTGCAATAGCTGGGTTAAGAACTGCACCATCTACTTTTGTAACACGTGGTGCTGATTTAGCATCTGCGCTTACATTTTGAGCAGCAAGGTTTAGTAAACCACCGCCAGCGTAAAGGCCTACCATCAACGCAAGACCGATTGCAGAAGCAAGTACGCCTTCAGGTGCTTTACGGTTAACAACTGATACAAGTACGAAGGCGAAAATTGCCATACCAATAACTTCAGCTGCAACAATACGAGCATCGAAGCTACTAAAGCTTGAAAGTGAAATCTGAGTTTCGCCACCCTTAAATAGCTGAGTAACATAGAGTGCAAATAAACCACCAATAAACTGAGCAAGCCAGTAAAATAGTGCTTTCACAGTGTCCATTTTTTTAACAGACCAGAGGGCAAAAGTGACCGCTGGGTTAAGGTTTGCACCGCTAATAACGTTCAAACCGAGTACTAAAACTACCAGTGTGAGGCCAACAAGTAGTGGCTGTCCAATTGTGAGGGCAATAATTGCCAGAACAAATGTTCCCACGAGTTCACCAGCTAACGCAGGCAGTGGAATATTAGTATTTTTTACTTTCATGAACTGAATCTCCTTATGATTACCAATGACATTACATATACGCGAGGTTGCATAAAATTGCAAGCATGCCATCTGTTATATCTGTGATAAATACATTAGCGCAGTGACCAGCGTTATTTGACGAAAGAGAGTATAATAATACGTGGAGGATCTTTTTGATCACTCCATTAAGCCGGGTTATATGCCCGGTTTATTGTTTGCTTAAAATCGCGCTATACTAAGGGCAAAGTTATGGTTAAAAAAATGCTTCTACACGAAAAACAAAGAAGGGTACGCGCTATTGCGGTGGTGATTCTTTGTATTCATCTTACTGTAGTTTTATACACCTGGTTCCAATCTTCACGATTTTATTTACTTGATGGTGGCTTTAGTCTTCGGTTGATAGCACTCGGCCGTCTTGCAGGCTTACTGGCAGTTACGTTTGCTTTGCAGCAATTTTTGCTGATCGGTAGAATTCCAATATTTGAGCGTACTTTCGGTCAAGATCGAATGAGTCGCTTGCATCAGACAACGGGCTATCTGGTGTTTGGCACAATTTTGATACATCCGTTTCTACTTGTTTTGGGGAATGCATCTTTGAATGATCTAAATATTTTTTCTCAGTACATTCAGTTTATAAAAGGCTATGAAGATGTCTTTAAAGCCTCGCTGGCTATGCTCTGCGCGTGGGCGGTGGTAATTAGCTCTGTTTGGATTGTACGCCGACGCTTAAAGTACGAATGGTGGTACGCCGTTCATCTGCTTACTTATGCAATTATTCTTCTAGCATTTGGGCACCAAAATGAACTTGGTACAACTGTAAACTTCACGCAGTTCTTCAATTACTACTGGTACGCTATTTATGTACTGGTACTGGGCACATTTATTTTTTACCGATTTTTAAAACCTATACTTAGTTTTTTGAAACACGATTTTCGGGTTATGCAAGTAGTGCAAGAAGCGCCACACGTTGTGAGTATATATATGCGCGGCAAAAACATGGAACACTTCAAGTGGAAGCCAGGGCAGTTCGCCTTCTTCACTTTTTTAAGCCCAGGTTTGTATTTGGGTCAGCATCCATTCAGTTTCAGTTATTTATGGGATGACAAACGTATTTTGCGAATAACCGTAAAAGGGGTCGGTGATTACACGCGTCTACTTCAAGAAGTACCGGTAGGGACCAAGGTTATTATTCAGGGACCTTACGGTATTTTAGGCCGTCAGATAGAAAAAGAGTTTGAAGTTCTTTTGGTAGCAGGCGGTATTGGTATTACTCCTATTCGCTGCTTATTTGAACGTTATGCCCGTAGTGGTCGTGATGTTGAATTGGTGTATGCGGCTCGTACTCCGCAAGATCTAGCGCTCAAGCCTGAGCTTGATGCGCTGGTTGGTTTATTCCCGAATGCGAAGGTACATTATTTGGCAGAACATGATGCCGGAACTGTCCCGGGAGTTTACGAAGGTCGTATAACTAAAGAATTTTTACTGGCCGCGGTACCGAATATTCCAAACAGGCAAGCCTTTGTATGTGGTCCACCGGCTATGGCCGATGCAATTGAACACACTCTTCAGAGCGTCGGTATGCCTGAAAAGAAGATATATGTCGAACGGTTTTCTTTACACAAAAAGTAACTACGAACAGTTTGCGCAGTAGCCCATAATTTCAACGTCGTGACGTATTGGTCGGAAGCCGTTATTGCTGGCGGTTTGTTCAATGGCGTATTCAATTTCCGGTGTGTGAACATCTATTACTGAGCCGCAGCGTAGGCAAGTAAGGTGATGGTGATGTTCTTGGAAGCTATCGCCAAGTTCGACGCGGTATTTAAAGCCAGTCGAAACTTTTTTAGCAATACCAAGATCTACAAATAGATCTACCGTACGGTAAACGGTTGCCCGGTCGACGTCGGTTAGTGTGCTGATGAGTTGTTGCATGGTGGCCGGTTGGGCGGCAAGAATTGCCTGTAGTATGGCCATACGCGTTTTAGTGGCGGTGAAGCCGTTTTGTTTGAGTACGTTCTTTATTTCTGCTTGCATAATATGCCTTTTTCATTCTGGTTGTTGCCCAGAACTGGTTAGTTGTACCCCGAATCACATTCGGAATGACACTAAGTGTCTGCAAAAATAATAACAAATTGCGACAATTTTGCAATATTATGCTTATTTACATACAATAAACATAAATCAGATAACAGGAACAGTAGTAGGAACAATTATGGCAAATTACGGACACATTATAATATTTTCGTTTATCGGCGGGATTCTTTCGCTTACCGGTGGTTTGGTATTAATGAGTAAAGCGTCGTGGGCAGAGGCGATGGCAAAGTATGCAACCCCATTTGCGGCAGGAGCACTACTTGCGGCGGTATTTTTGGATCTGCTGAAAGAAGGTGTCGAGCAAGCACCAGTCCAGACAGTAATGGTTTCAACCTTAATTGGTATGATAGTCTTCTTTTTCGCCGAGCGCTTCTTGCACTGGTTTCATCATCACCATGATCATAAATCTAAAGAACATTCTGACCCAACAGTCGGTCTGATTGTAGTTGGTGATGTACTTCATAATGCACTTGACGGTGTAGCAATTGCTGCAAGCTTCTTAATTAGTGTGCCGACGGGCATAATTACCACCATAGCCGTGGCAACACACGAAATTCCCCAAGAAATTGGTGATTTTGGGTTGATGCTAAAAAAAGGTATGAGCAGGAAGAAGGTTCTTCTTGTTAACGTTTTAAGTGCTCTTGCAACAATGGTGATGGCAGTTGTGACGTTCTGGTTAGGTAGCGATGCAAAACTACCAATTGGGGTACTGCTTGGCCTTAGCGCCGGTTTTTTACTGTACATTGCAGCCAGTGATATCATTCCGACAATTCATGACGAAGTACCGAGTCATAAGATATTTGATATCCGACCATTCTTGCTTCTGCTGGGGGCTATAGTGGTGGGTGTTTCAATCAATTTAGCGCATTCATTTATAGAGCCCGATCACGGCTATGAGCCCGGACAAACTGAGGTGCATCAAGACGAAGCAGATCATTGATTCAAAAAATCAATTGTCAGCGCGGCAGTCCAGCTGAAGTTGTTAGTCCCGGCTGGTGAGCCGTCTAGCGGGCTAAAGTATTCGTAGCTACCGTGTTTTTCTACTAATTCAATGGAACGTTGACGAATATGCTCAGCTTCTGCGTGGTAGCCATAGCGTTCTAAACCGTCAGCAATCAACCAATTGGTGTTGATCCATGTTGGACCCTGCCAGTAGCGTTTTGGCTGAAAATAAGGCGAGCTTTTGGGTACCGAAGGAACGGGGTAGGTTGTGTGCCACTGCTGGGCATGAAGTAGTTCAACCAGATTGGCGGCCCGGGCTTTTGTAATTGTGCCAGCGTATAGTGGCATAAATGTCATAATACTAGATTCATTAATGGGTTCGAAGGTTACAAAATTTCTACTAAAGTACTGAGCCCGCGTTTCATGCCAAAGAAGTTCAAGTGCGTGCGGAGCCTTCTTCATGCGTTCGTGCAACCATCCGGGAAGTTCACGGTTAAGTTCTTTAGAAATTTCATGAAGCAGTGTATTGGCGCGGACCAAAATAGAATTAAAGGCTAGATCTTCAACCGCTAGGTGTGAACGGCGGAAAATAAGTCGAGTTTCGTATTTTTTTCGGCGTAATCTTCGGGCAATGCTGAAGAGGCCGAGTGCATCTATGGTGTCAATTCTTTCGTGGCTCTTCCAGATTCCAGAATCGCGACGAAGTAGGGCAATAACATGTTGCAGTTTAAGCGACCGTACAATACGGATCCAAAGTGGCAGGTGATTTAAATGCATTTCGCTCATCCAACCTGGATTGTTGTCGAGTCCACATTCCCAGGGGTGTACCAAGACCACAAGCCCTTCGTTATGTGGGTCGCGTTCGCGGTACAGCCATTCGTGGTAAGCAACAAGGTCATCAAAAACAGAACTATACCATTGCCGACGGGCTTTTTTAGTCATCTTTTCGCCTATTTTTACAACCGCTTCGGCGATCATTGGAGGCTGTGTGATACCGCTGGTACGAATATTGTGTGGTGCTTGCCTGGAACTACGTGAATTCCAAATATCGTCTGTAGTTTTTTTGCCAGACCCGTAAATAATATTCGGAATCATTCCATTTTTCCACTGGCCACGGAACAGACTTTTAATTTCTTTCTGAGCCCGCCCAATATCGACATGTCGAAGACCGATAGCAATAAAGCAACTATCCCAGAGCCACTGGTGCGGATACAAGTTTGGCGCCGGGCGCGTCCAGGCGCCTAGATCATTACGTTTTAACACCTCTGCACAAGCATCAGCTACTTTGTTTTGCCCATCCATTATGCTTATAGTATAGAACAATTTTCACTTTTCATTCGATATTCTTCAAATAAGCGCCAAAATCTTAAGGGATCAATACTGTAATACTAAGCATTTCTTGATTAGAATCATTCTTGACTCGACCAAAAGACGTACATAGTTACATTCTGTTACCGCTGGTGATATATTCTTTCTAAAAACTAATACGAGTAGTTCCAGCCAGGCTGCCAGCTCTGGGTTGCTCGCCAATCTTCATCAATCGCTTCTTCCCATGTTTTTTGGTTGCAAATAACCTCAAGTGCTAACTGTGTGGCTTCATGGCCAAAAATTGCGATGTGCTGCCAGCCTTCACCCTTTTTTTCTACTAAAAATTCGCGCATTCGTTTTTCGACATCTGCGTAGCTTTCGCCGTTAGGATATGGCTTACTGATGTAGCTTTTAATATTTTTCTTGAATGTTTTTGGCGTACCATCAAGGTCACCGTAATTCGCTTCACGAAGTCGTTCGTCAGGAATAATCTTGTGAGTTGTACCAAAAGGAATGATGGCCGAATCAATCGCGCGTTTTAGATCGGAAGGAAAAATCACCTCAAACGATGTATCAGAAACAAGCTCCGGCAACTTCTTAATTCGTTTGACTCCTTCATCAGAAAGCTCCGTCTCAAGCCATCCCGATGCAACGCCGCGCTCGTTATCTTTTGTAATACTATGTACAAAATAACTAATCTTCATGCACTCAGTATATCGTATAAAATACACACGAAATAACACGACCGTCATATTTGGTGTGCATTTATGTATTAAATTACGGTGCTGAGTGCTCTTTATCGGTAGTTGGTGAAGTCGAGGGGGAAGTCGAAGTCGGCTTCTTTGAGGAGTTGGATTACACCTTGCAGTTCGTCGCGTTTGGCGCTGCTTACTCGGATTTCTTCACCCTGGACTTGTGGTTTAACTTTGGGGTAGTTATCTCTAATCAGCTTAGTCACTTTTTTGGCGTTTTCTTGGTTGAGGCCTTTTTTAAACGGTATTTCCCACTTAATCTGCATGTTGCTTTCAACTGGTTCCTTGCTTGTGTCTAGAATCTTCTGACTAACGCCTGCACCTGCCAGCTTCTTACGAAGCATATCTATAATACTGTCTAGATGGAATTGGTTATCACCGGTGATATTTATGCCGGTTTTACTGCCGTCGGTAAATTCCAGGTTCGCTTTAGTGCCTTTAAAATCATAACGACTAGTAATTTCACGCTGTGCCTGTTCAACAGCGTTGGTTACCTTTGCAATGTCGTAGTCTGAAACTATATCAAATGATGAATCTTTAGCCATAGCAACCAGTATAGACTGGTAAATTCTAAGTACCAAATTCTAAATAACAAATAATCCCGAAATTCAAATAATCAAAATCCAAAATATTTTCGACAAACTAAAGAGCTGACTCTACAGAATATTTAATGTCTGAAGATCTTTGATGAGCGTCTCGTGTGTGGTGAACAAGACTGGTTCGTAGCCACATTCTTTGGCGCTGCTGAGACTTCGTGATGAATCATCTACAAACACCAGCTCTGTGCAGTTAATGCCAAGTTTGTCACAAAGTAACTTGTAGATTGCAGGTTCAGGCTTCATTAACCCAACCTCTGCTGAAACAGTAAAAGCATCGAAATGCTTGTCAATTTCTGCTGAGCGCATCATATTAGCGGCTTCAACGGTGTTATTACTTAGTAGTCCTGTTTTATAACCATTTGATCGCAATGAATCTACTAATTCAAGAACAAGCTTGTTGATTGATTTCTTGGATCTATATTCAGCAGAAAATTGGACTACTGCATCAAGCAGATCTGACTTATTAAGATCAGCTAATACACGGTTCCACAATTCGCGTTCAGATATTGGTTTGCCGGCATTGAATGCACGGTTGTGTCGAAAATAGACTTCTTTATACTCGGCTTCGGATATTCCAACGAGTTCGCAGAATTTATGTGTAAATACAAACCCTGGTTGGCCGTTGATAACACCGCCCCAATCAAATCCAATAGCTTTATATTTCATTCGAACGATTATAGCACTTGCACAAAGTTTAAGTGTTTGCTTAAATTAAGTATGTACTTAATATTTAAAAATTGGAGGGTGTATGAAATTATTGGTTGTTGCTACGAGTGTTCGTGAAGGCCGTTCTGGCAAGAAGGTCGCAGATTGGTTTGTGGGTCAAGTTGAAAAAGGCGGCAAATTCGAAGTTGATCTTGTTGATTTGAAAGATCTGAAACTTTCTTACGAGCTTCCTGAAAAGACGCCTGCAGATGTTAATGATAGTAATTATGATGACGAGGCTACAAATTATTGGGCCGATAAGGTGAATCAATCTGACGCAATTGTTTTTGTTATGCCAGAATATAACCATGGATATCCGGCTTCGCTTAAGAACGCTGTGGACCATTTGTTCCATGAATGGAATGGCAAGCCTGTTAGTTTTGTTGGCTACGGCTCAGCTGGTGCACCCTATGCAATTGGTTCGTTTGCGCCTGTCGCTGCTTGGACGCACATGGATACAATTAATGCCCATGTTGGTATTTCTGAAATCTGGTCAGCATTTGATGAAGACGGAAGACTTATACACGATGATTATCACACGTACGAGGCGAAGACCATGATTGATAGCCTAGCGGCTAAGGTTGAAGCGAAGTAATAGTGATATATAATCAAGTTTATGGACGAAAGTAGACTACCTTGCCAAGAAAAACTTGTTTTTGATTCGAAAGAAGCTGCTGAAGGCGCTGCGGTATATGCAGAGCATCTACACGGAACTAAATTGAAAGTTTATAAATGCTCCCACTGCAATCTTTGGCATCTAGCGACGCGATAAATCGAGTTCTAGTCTCGTACTATTTCTAGTATTTAGGCGTGTTTGCCTATCTGCACGCTCAAAACCTGCACGCTTAAAAAAGGCCATCGAGCTGTTAAAGTGATCTGGCACTTCCACCGCAATACTATTCTTGGGCTCGGGGATTTCGTTAATCACTGTATTCAAAAGAATTTGCCCAACACCAATATTGCGATAATGATCTGCCACTCCAATCGCTTCAACTACGCAGTGCTGGGTGTCGCTATACGAAGAGTTCGCGAACCCAATTACTATTCCAAAATGTTTAGCCACGATAATTAGCCTGTGACCCTGCGAATGACTTCTCGCTGTAAATCTATCTTCCCAGGCGCTCTCAAACATCGGATCAATATAATCACTTGAACCCTGAGCCTTACCGGCATCCACCTGGGCGCACTGATCAATATATGCGATAGCGTATCTATCAGATATATGAGCGTGTTGTATTTCTGGTCGAATCATCAAAGACGACTATAAGATATTTTAACGTTATATACACAAGCACTATTTTTTTAACTAGATCTGAGTTAGTATTAAATATAGATGTTGAAAAAAGATTTCTTTTTTAGCTTTTTTGAAACCCGCTAGGCGAGGAGCTTTTTGTCACATATAAAACCCTCGCAAAACGGCGAGGTTTTTTCATTAGAATTAAGGTAGAATATAAGATATATGGAAGAAATTCAGAAAACTAAAGAACTATTGTTGGAGCGGCTTGAAAATCTTGAGTCTAAGCAGACTATTTTGCGCGCGCCGGAACTGCGGGCTTTGTACGGCAAAATTAAAGAACAGCCGGAAGAACAGCGCGGTGCTTTCGGTCAGGCAATTAATGAGTTGAAACAAGAGCTTGAACAGCAGATTGCAGATAACAGCAAAAAGCAAATAGAGAACGACAAACCAATTGATGTAACGGCGCCGTTTGATGTGAATGCATCACTGCCGGAGTTATTGCCGACTGAAAATGGCACCACACACCCTACTACAAAAGAAATTGAAAAGATCTGTGATATTTTTTACCGTATGGGTTTTGAGGTTTCCGAATCTCGTGAGATTGATGATGAATACCACATGTTTACCAGCCTTAACTTTCCGGATGGCCACCCAGCCCGAGATGATTACGATACTTTCATGACCGAAGAAGGGTTTGTGGCACCAGCACACACCAGTACAATGCAAAACCGTATCATCAAGGCACGGAAAGAACAGCTAGAAAATGGTGAGCCAATTGCAGTTTTAGCGGTTGATAGGGTTTTTAGAAACGAAGACCTAGATGCTCGTCACGAACACACCTTCCACCAGGCTGAGGGGATATATGTTGGTAAGAATATTACAGTAGGTAACTTAGTTGCTACGCTCAAAACATTCCTAACAACTTATTTCGGTAAAGAAGTGCACACTAAAATTACACCATTCTATTTTCCGTTTACCGAACCAAGTTTTGAATTTTCGCTTTCGTGCCCGTTCTGTAGCGAGGGCGAGGACTGCCGAGTTTGTAGCTCTGAGCGATGGATAGAGTTGCTTGGTTGCGGCATGATTCACCCCAATGTATTAATAGAAGCTGGCATAGACCCAGAAAAATACACAGGCTTTGCTTGGGGTTGTGGTATCGAACGCCTCGTCATGATGCGCTATAACATAGAAGATATCCGCCACTTCAACAGTGGTAAATTAGCATTCTTGAGGCAATTCAAATGAAAAATGCTTTAATTCTACATGGTACTGGCGCTAATCCTCATGCTAATTGGTTTGATTGGTTGAAGGAACTGTTAGAAAAAAACGGTTATACGGTTTGGGTACCTGAACTTCCTGGTGCTGAGCATCCTGACATGAAGAGATATAAAGAGTTCATATTTTCTAGTGACTTTGATTTCAACGCTGAAACAGTGGTTGTTGGCCATTCTTCCGGCGCGGTAGCGGCGCTTTCGATTTTGGAAGCACTACCTGAAAACATTATTGTCGATACAGCAGTAATGGTTGGTGTGTATCGACCGGAACTACACGGCTATTCAAGCAAGGAGCCAATCGACACATCGAAAGTAGCCGGCAAGGCTAAGAAGTTAGTCTTTGTTCATTCAGACGATGACCCATTTTGTCCGCTAGACGGTGCACGTTATTTTGTAGACGAGTTACATGCTGAACTTGTTTTACTCCCGGGTAATGATCACTTTAGTTACGAATTGAATCCTAAACATAACGAGCTACCTGAACTTGTTAAAATCTTGCAGTTAAAGGAGTCCCGATGAAGGTTAGTTTAAATTGGGTGAAGCAGTTTACAGATATTGATGTTTCAACTGATGAATTAGTGAAGCTTGCTACCGAACGACTTGGTGGCATTGAAGGTGTTACCGATCTTTCAAAGCACTACGAGGGAATTGTGGTTGCAAAGGTTGCTTCTTGTGTGAAGCATCCAAATGCAGACAAGTTGAACCTTTGTAAGATCGAAGATGGTGGCGCGGTGAAAGATGTTGCGCGTGACGAAAATGGCTTTGTGCAGGTTGTTTGTGGTGCGCCAAATGTGCGCGAAGGGTTGTTGGCTGCTTGGATTCCACCTCAGGCTATTGTGCCAGCCAGCTACGGTGAAAAAGAACTGTTTGTGCTAGAAGCCCGCGATCTGCGTGGTGAACTTAGTAATGGAATGCTGGCCAGTCCGGCAGAGCTTGGTATGAGCGATGATCATGCTGGCATTTTGGAGATTGATCCGATTAGCGTCATCCCAGCGCAGGCTGGGATCCATGGTAATGAACTGGATTCCCGCCTTCGCGGGAATGACGAACCCGTAAAGCCGGGCACTCCTTTTGTGAAACTTTATGATCTAGATGACACAATTTTAGAAATTGAAAATAAGATGTTTACACATCGGCCTGATGGTTTTGGTCATCTTGGAGTAGCTCGTGAAATTGCGGGGATACAGCATAAAGCGTTTACGTCCCCTGAATGGTACGTAAACGCGACGCAAGAATCAAGAAGCATGACGCAAGAGGACGAATCTGAGGGATCTGATCAGATCTCTCGACAAGGTCGAGATGACAAATCACTCTGTGTAAGCGTGGAAGATCCTGCGCTTTGTCCGCGGTACATGGCGGTCGTACTTGAGAATGTGAAGATAGCGCCTAGCCCGATTTGGTTGCAGAGTTATTTGAAGCGTGTTGGTATACGGCCGATTAACAACGTGGTCGATATTACCAATTATATTATGCTACTGACCGCTCAGCCGCTGCATGCTTTTGATTTTGATAAAGTAGCTACCGGTGTTATTCCTGCGAAAGCAGGAATCTCTGAAGATCAAAACAAAGATTCCCGCCTACGCGGGAATGACGGCGAGGGTGATCGTGGTGAAAAGACGGTTGAGATTATTGTTCGTCGACCAAAAGAAGGTGAAAAAATGACATTGCTTGATGGCAAAGAAATCGAGCCCCATAAAGACGCGGTTTTGATCTGTAATCCTGATGGGCCAATTGCGCTTGGTGGTGTAATGGGTGGTGGTAATTCTGAAGTTGATGAAAATACGACCCGCGTAGTGCTAGAGTGTGCCACGTTTGATATGTATAACATTCGAAAAACTAGCATGATTCATGGAATCTTCACAGACGCCGTTACTCGCTTCACAAAAGGCCAGCCGGAAGCTCAGCTGCCCGCGGTAATAACTAGAGCTATTAGTATGTTCGAGGAACTTGCCGGTGCTAAGCAGGTTGGCGACGTAGTTGATGTTCCAGCCCCGATCAACGACCAACAATCAACCAATCACGAATTTATTGAAATTGAGACGAAGTTTATTAATGAGCGTCTGGGTTCAAAGTTTTCTGATGAAGAAATTGTGAAGTTACTGAATGATGTTGAAATCAAGGCCCATGTTGCTTCTGGTCCGATTGAAGTCACCCCGCCGTTTTGGCGAACAGATCTTGAAATTAAAGAAGATATTGTTGAAGAAATTGGTCGTTTGTATGGCTTTAATCAACTGCCGATTACGCTGCCAGCCCGAAGCATTTCTCCGGTTGCGCCTGAAAAGAAGCGAGCGCTCAAAACACAGATTCGAAGAATACTAAGCCGAGCAGGTGCCAACGAGGCTCTTTCTTACAGCTTTGTGCACGGTAATTTATTAAAGAAGGTTGGCCAGAAACCAGAAAATTCATACACTCTCCGGAATGCCTTAAGTCCTGATCTGCAGTACTATCGTCAAACATTGACACCTAGCTTGCTTGATCTTGTGCATGGCAATATTAAGTCGAGTTTTGATGAATTTGCACTTTTTGAAATAAACAAATCTCACAATAAAATTCATGGAAACGGTGAAGATGGCTTGCCGGGCGAGTTGAATATGATTGCACTAACATTTGCCTGTAAAAACTCTCAACAGTCTGCATATTTTAACGCTCGCCGTTATCTGGACTATCTTGCAGACTCTCTTGGATTCACGCTTTCCTATGTGCCAATCACCGAACAGACTGACTACCCTGTTACTGCACCGTTTGATCAGTCTCGAGCGGCACTGGTGAGTGTTACGGAAACTAACACCTTCCTGGGCATTGTTGGTGAATATCGCAGTGAGGTTGTGAAGAACCTTAAACTACCGCTCGCCTCAGCGGGCTTTGAAATCGGGATGGATCACGTACTGGAAGCAGTGGAAAAATTACAAGACGTAAACTACAAAGCACTTTCTAAGTATCCTTCAACAGAACAGGATCTTACCCTTAGGGTACAAAATACTACTTCATTCGCAGATCTTGAACGCGTGATTAAAGAATCACTACAATCTGTTGATTTTCAGTGGCAAATGCAGCCGCTGAGCATCTTCCAAAAAGATGGAGAAGAAAGTAAAAACGTTTCTTTCCGATTTACGTTTACACATCATGGGCGTACACTGACTACAGATGAAATAACCAAACTGATTGAACAAATCAGTTGGCATGCACATAAAGAACTACAGACGGAGCAGGTGTAATGAAGAGTATTGGAAGAATTTTTAGATTTGCGCGGCATTTATGGCCGTATTATGTTGGAGTATCACTCGGTTCAGTTGCTATTGCTTTACTGAACCAAACTCAGCCAATTTTAACTAAAATGGCGATAGACCGGCTTCCAAATGTCGTTGGTGGTCAGAGCGAACTGATGCCGGTTCTGATAATTGTTTTTGTATTATTTTTAACTGATGCCGGTGCCACAATTATTAGCAATATCTCAGGATATTACGGTGATATTATGTCTGCGAAATTGCGACACTTTCTTTCTACAAAATATTACGAACATCTCCTCAGTTTAAGTCAGCGGTACTATTCTACGGAACTGACTGGAAAAATTATCAGTCGGCTAAACCGTTCAATTTACGGCCTCACTCAGTTTGTGAATATGTTCGGAAACAACTTCTTGCAGTTTATTTTAAGCACAGTATTCACCTTGGTTGTGGTAGCGCGTTATAGCTGGGTTGTAGCGTTACTGTTTCTTTCACTCTACCCAATTGTGCTTTGGTTTACTTCACGAACTAGTAAAAAATGGCAAGAATATCAGCAGGAAATTAATGAAAATACCGATATCGCCAGTGGGCGTTTCGCTGAGGTAGTTGGTCAAATTAAAGTTGCCAAAAGCTATACTTCCGAAAAATCTGAGGCCTCATTCTTTTCTAAAATGATGCATAGAACGGTTAAAACTGCTCATCCGCAGTCATTACTCTGGCACAAAGAAGATGTCTATCGCCGTCTTGTCCTGAATGTTATTTTTGGTTTAGTGTACGCCTATGTTTTCTGGGAAGCAGTGAACGGTAAGTTCACCGTTGGTGAAACAGTTTTGCTCATACAATACGGCGCTCTTATTCGTCTGCCACTGTTTAGCATGAGTTGGCTTGTAGATAACACCCAGCACGCAATTGCAGATAGCAAAGACTTCTTTGAAGCCATGAATGAACAGCCAGACATTATTGATGAACCGAATGCTACTAGATTAAAAGTCACTGTAGGCACGGTTACATTTAATAATGTCAGTTTTGCTTATGAAAAGAAGCAGCCAGTTCTAAAGAATGTAAGTTTTGAACAGCGGTCTGGCAGTAAGCTTGCGCTGGTTGGCGAAAGCGGAGAGGGCAAGACTACCATTACTAATTTGCTGCTCCGACTTTACGATCCGCAGTCTGGCAAAATCTTAATTGATGGAACCGATATTACAACCGTAACGCAGAGAAGTCTACGTGAAAACATCGCTGTTGTATTTCAAGAAGCCACACTGTTTAGTGGCACCGTGAGAGAAAACATTGCCTACGGTCGACCCAATGCAACAACTAAAGATATTGAAAAAGCCGCCAAAGCAGCGAACGCCTGGGAATTCGTACAGAAGTTACCAGATGGCCTAGGAACACTTGTCGGCGAGCGTGGCATGAAGCTTTCAGGCGGACAGAAGCAACGAATAGCAATTGCACGCGCACTTCTGAAAGATGCCCCGATCCTAATTTTAGACGAAGCAACATCGAGCTTGGACAGTAAATCGGAACATGAAGTTCAGACTGCTCTTGAAAAACTGATGCACGGAAGGACTACATTGATTATTGCTCACCGTCTTTCAACGATTGCCGAAGTTGATCAGATAGTCACCCTTAAAAAGGGTCGGGTTGATGAAATTGGTACGCCAAAAGAACTTTCTAAAACTGATGGTATCTACGCTCAGCTTCTTAAATTGCAAAACAAGACAGACGAAACCACTAAAAAGAAGCTCAAGAATTACGATATAGCTAGTTAGGTAATTTAAGCTTGGGATCGGGATCAGTTGCAAATGCTAATTCAGTTAACGATTCCCAGTCTTCAGTTGCTTCAGTAACGTCTCGATAGCGCCAGTCTGATTGCTGAGCAGCCCGCAAAACATTACCCGGTAGAACTAAGCCTAGAGAATATGCTAGTCCATCTACAACTGATCCGTCTGCAAATATATCATAACTTTCTACGGTTCTTTCAACGGCTACGATCATGTGCGAGACACGTGGACCTCTAGTTATTGGATCACAAGTTTTACTATCTGAGATATTGCCAAAAACGGCTACTCCTGTCTTCATGATTTGCGGTCCTACAATCTCATCGCTTCCAGTTTTGTGCGTAAACCGTAATGTCATCAATAGATCTTCAGGCGGCTGGCCATGAGGTATGTTAAAGAGGATCGACTCTGCCATGGTCACCCGTAGTAAGCGTTTTTTTGCATGTTTTCTTGCAACGTAGTCAGCTGTAATTTTATTTGCGCTCAGTAGCCCGTGATTTTTTAGCTCAAAATTGGCACTTCCGAGCAGTGCGAAGGTTGCAAATGCATCTGCTACATCTCTATTTCTTTCTATCATAAGTTTGAATAGTACAGTGTTCGCTTATCTAATGCAACGAATTTATTAGTAATAAGTATTTAGAATGTCAAGAGTTGTATTCAAAATATTTGGGGAGTATATTTATAGTATCTTGATCAAAAATCAGATAGGTGGAGGGTAAAAGTTTTATGGGAAAAGTTAAAGAGCACGCTAAACGTGCAGTAATTCTACTTGCCGTAGCAGGAATAATATTTTCGTCGGTTGCAATTACCGTTATGTACTTTATGCAATCAAATGATACGAACCCGCAGGCGGATATTCAGAAACAACTCCAAGAGCAAATGAAACAACAACAGGAGGAAAGCATGCCAAAAGAACCACTAACTGGATACGAAGCAACACCATTCGATGGGGCGTCTGTGACAGAACTGAAGGTAGAGACGTTGAAACAAGGTGACGGCACTGTTGCAACCGCTGAATCTACAGTTAGTGCTAATTATTTCGGCTGGACTAGCGATGGCAAGATTTTTGATAGCAGGCAACGTGGAGGAACTGCCAGTCCAGTTGAGTTTCCGCTTAACCGTGTTATTTCTGGGTGGACTCAAGGCCTTACAGGCGTTAAGCAGGGTTCGGTTGTAAAGTTAATTATACCGGCAGAGCTGGGGTATGGTGAGGCGGGAAGCCCTCCTGATATCGGAGCTAACGAACCATTAGCCTTTATTGTTGAACTCAAGGAGGTTAAGTAAACAAAAAGTAAAATAGACAACGTATATAGTGTAGTCTGTTGACCACACTACACCATAAGCAGTATAGTTTAACGTAGAGATCAAAGATCTAAATAAAAATAAAACTCAATTACGAGGAGAATCACGATGGCTAAGAAAGTTACTATTTACACTTCTAACACCTGCGGTCAATGCAAGATGGTTAAGAAGATTTTGGTTATGAAGGGCCATAGCTACGACGAAGTTAATATTGATGAAACACCTGATCGCCATCAAGAAATCCTACAACTCAGTGGCCAGCAACGCGTCCCTGTAACTTTAATTCAAGATGACGCAACTGGTGCTCAGAGTGTTATTACTGGGTATAATCCCGGACAATTGATGCCCGCACTAGCTTAAGTACCAAATAACAAATTCAAAACAACAAATAAATTTCAAATTCCAAATAGGTTTTCTGTAAATACTAAATACTAAACTGCCTAAATACTAAACAAATTCGAATGACCGAAATTAGAAATACCAAACAGAGACAGTACGATCTTGAGACAAGAGTTTTGGAGTTTGCGAAAGCTTGCCGGAAGTATGTAAAAACGTTAAAACCATCGATTATTAGTATAGAGGATGGCAAACAAATGGTTCGGTCTTCTGGATCGGTGGGAGCTAACTATCTAGAAGCCAACGAAGCCATTAGCAAGAAAGACTTTCTACATAGGCTGAGAATAGCTAAAAAAGAAGCCCGAGAGACGATATACTGGCTTAAGCTACTTGAGGCTCCCGAACCATTGATTAAGGAGGCGTCGGAGTTAATGCATATTCTGGGGGCTATTCTGGAAAAAAGTAAATGAGCGTTAGCGTTTCGTCCCTCGAATTTAATGTTTGTTTAGTATTTGGGCAGTTTATAGTTTAGTATTGATTGTAGAACGGAGACGTATGACATCACAGAAATCAGACAATGCAGTTAAAACTAATACGGTAATGACCGACGTTATTATGATTGGTGCTGGGCCATCCGCACTTGCGGCAGCTGTTTACACTACGCGTGAGGATATCAAGACGATCTTGCTTGAAAAAGGCGTTGTTGGTGGGCTTGCGGCAATTACTGATCAAGTAGATAATTACCCTGGTTTTCCTGAAGGTGTAACCGGGTTAGATCTTGCTGAGAAGCTTGAAAAGCAAGCCGAACGTTTTGGTGCAGATATCCGGTATGGTGAAGTGACCAATATAACGTCTGACTCTAAAAACAGTACCGTGAGCGTACAGACGGTTGATGGCACCGAATACACTGCAAAAGCTGTGTTGATTGCCACAGGAAGTGATTACAAAAAGATCGGTGTACCTGGCGAAGAAGAATTTTACGGCCGAGGCGTACACTACTGCGCCACATGCGACGGTGCTTTCTACCGTGAAAAGAAGTTGGTAGTTGTTGGTGGTGGTAATTCAGCTATTCAAGAAGCACTGTTTTTAACTCGTTTTACATCTCACATTAACCTGTTGGTACGTTCTAAGATTCGAGCTAGCGAAGTCTTGCAACATGAGCTCGAAAAAGCAGTTAAAGAAGGTAAAATTACGGTTCACTTAGAAACTACAACCGACGAAATTGTTGGTGTAGATGGTAAAGTAACCAAAGTAGTAGGCACTCACGAAGGCAAGAAGGTAGAAATTGAAACCAACGGAGTCTTTATTTTTGTTGGACTACTGCCCAATACTCAGTTTTTGGTAAATACAGAAGTGAAACTGGACGACACAGGTTTTATTAAAACCGACCAAGACCTCATGACTTCTATAACTGGCGTATTTGCCAGCGGTGATGTACGAAGCGGTGCAACCATGCAAATTGCCTCTGCAGTCGGCGAAGGCGCTACTGCAGCTCTCAAAATCCGCGAATATCTAGAAGACCCTTCTCGCAAATAAAGTACGATATTTGATCAGTTTGTAAGTTCACCAATTCGTAATTCTTTAAGTTGACGTTGGGCCGAAGAAGAGTGTGGCGTGCCACTGCCGACTTTTTCGCCACCATTCATTCGTTGTTGAAAAAGTTTTGTGCCATCGGTGCCACAAGCCTTCAGTATTTGCGAACCGCCGGGGTGATTGTTGATGTACGAAGTGAGATCATAGACACTGCCGTCAATAATAGTCCAGCAATCGTCTTTGCTGTCGTGCTTCGCAACTGCTAGTGAGGTGAGCTGATTTTGGGTATTAGGATCAACCACCGCTGGCTGTGTCTTTGCAACGCCGCTTTTCGCGCTTTCGGGTGCGTTAACGGTTGCTGATAAGATGAATATGACTAGTGCAGTACTTAAGGTTCCAATAAGTAGTAGAACTAGAATTATTTTTTTGCTCATAGTGTAAGTATATCAAATGGAGAAGAGTCGATAGCGACTCGCGTATCTGGTACAATTTAAGAGTACTAAATTTTTTTGAACACTTTAAACAGAAGGAGTGAAGATGGCAGATTTTAACGAAATTTTTGATGCGGGTAATGTTGACGGCGGTGTGATCAACGTAATTAATGAGATTCCAATGGGTTCAAATCTGAAGATTGAATGGAACCGAGAAAAGAAGATCTTTGAACTAGACCGTGTAGAGCCAGGTATTTTTGCCAAACCATGCAATTATGGCTTTATTCCGCAAACACTTGATGATGACGGCGATGAGCTTGACGTGCTTTTGATGGTAGATGGCGCTATTCCTACTGGCGTGAAAGTGAACGCCCGCGTTGTAGGCATTATGAATTTTGAAGATGACGGTGAAATGGATCACAAGGTTGTTTGTGTTGCTGAGGATGATAGACACTGGGGTGATGATATTAAAACCATTGATGATGTATCAGACACCTGGAAGAAGCAAGTGGAACATCACTTTAATCATTACAAAGACCTTAAAAAGCCAGGTAGTACTAAAGTACTCGGCTGGGGTGGTGTAGATGATGCTAAAGCAACCATCAAAGAATGCCAGTCTCGCTGGTCGGAGCAGTAGAGACGCTAGATTAATTAATAAGATGCGTAACTTATGATTGAAAAAATATCTTATCAAGGTAGGATTGTGGAGGTTGTTGAATTTCCCTCTCATGATGGTGAAAAAACATTCGAAAAAGCACGTCGTGCACCCGGTACTCGTTTGATCATTCCTGTTGGCGAAGACTCTATTTTGCTGACAAAAGAATACCGACAAGAAGTTGATGGTTACGACTTCAGGCTACCCGGTGGCAAAGTATTCGATAGCCTGGAAGAATATAATAGCTTCTTGCAATCCGACGAAGACATTATTGTTCCTGCAACTAAAAAAGCAAAAGAAGAAGCTAAGCAAGAAGTCGGACTTGAAGTAAAAGATCTTGAACATATCTATACGTCTGTACTTGGGGCGACGATGCAGTGGGATCTTCTGTATTTTGTTATAAAAGAATCGAAACGTGGTGAACAGGAACTTGAACAAGGAGAAGACATTGAAGTAGTAGAAGTGCTACGCGATGATGCACTGAAGATGTGTCTAGATGGACGGATTAGTGAAGAGCGATCTGCGCTGGTACTTATGCGATATTTGACAGGAAATATCTAAGGTATTATATAATTATAACATAATAACTATAAAATTGTCAATGTTGTCTCTGTTGGCATAAGCGGTATATACTGTTGCTAGATAATTCGATTAGATCCTGATCCAAGATCAGGACGACAAGTGCTAAGGAGGGGTGGGATGAGTAAAGTACGAGTAGCGATTAATGGTTTTGGCCGTATTGGGCGCAATGCTTTTAAAATTATGCATGCTAGAAACGACGTAGAGGTTGTGGCAGTTAACGACCTTTCAGATAATGTTACGTTAGCGCATTTATTAAAGTATGATTCAAACTATCCTGGACACGATTGGTATGAATCTATTACAGCTGATGATGAAGGCATTACAGTAGACGGAAAAAAGATTCATGTTTTTGCCGAAAAAGACCCAGCGAAATTGCCGTGGGCTGCTCACGACGTTGACGTTGTAATTGAATCGACTGGTTTATTTGTTGATCCTGCGCTCGCTAAAGCCCATGTGGAAGGTGGGGGTGCAAAAAAAGTTTTGATTTCTGCACCGGCAAAAGGTGAGGGTGCTGAAACTATAGTACTTGGTGTAAACGACGACAAAATTGCAGCAGTTGGCGATGTTGTAAGCAATGCTAGCTGTACAACAAACTGTATAACCCCAGTAGCCGCCGTCATTGAATCTGCCTTCGGCATAGAAAAGGCGTTGATGACTACTGTGCATAGCTACACGGCTAGTCAGAAGTTGCACGATGCACCAGCAAAAGATTTACGTGAAGCACGAGCTGCCGCTGAAAACATTGTTCCTACCAGTACGGGCGCATCTATTGCCGCCGCTAAAGCGCTACCAGCACTGGAAGGCATTTTTGGAGGACTTAGTATTCGTGTACCAACCCCAGTCGTTTCGCTTTCTGATTTCGCAATAGTTACCAAGCGCGACGTAACAATAGAAGAAGTCAACGATGTCTTCAAGAAGGCCGCCCTAGAGCCGTATTACCAGGGGATTCTTGGAGTGACCGAAGAAGAGCTTGTATCTTCTGACTTTATTGGCAATAGTCATTCAGCCATTGTTGATCTGAAGTTAACGAATGTGGTAGGTGGTAATTTACTTAAAGTAGTTGCATGGTACGACAACGAATGGGGTTACAGTAATCGATTAGTCGAGTTAGCCGTTGACCTGGGCAAAAACTTAAAACAAGAAGCGTAAAAACCATGACGCAAGAAGCAGGACGCAAGAATCAAGTATCAAGAATTAAGTCTTTTACTGATCTTGTTGCATGGCAAAAAGGGCACGATCTTGTGTTGTGGGTGTATAAACTAGTAAAGAACTTTCCGGCTTCCGAGCAGTATGCCCTAACCAATCAACTGACTCGCGCGGCAGTTTCTGTGACTTGTAACATTGCCGAAGGGTTTTCTAGAAGTACAGCACCCGATAAAGCACACTTCTATACAATGTCTCAGGGCTCGATAACAGAGGTGCAAAATCTACTGCTCATCGCTCGCGATCTGTGCTATATCGATAAACTGCAATTTCAGGAAGTGGCAAATCTAAGCATTACGTGCCATAAGTTAACAACTGGTTTAATTAAGAAAACAAAGGAGTAATTATGTATACATACGTCATGCGTCATGATTCTTGCGTCTCATACCCACACTCTGGGGGTATAAAGTGAAAATATTTTTAGGTAGTGATCATCAGGGTTTTCATTTAAAAGAGGCTATTTTTGCATGGCTTTCAAAAGAGGGATACGATGTTGAAGATGTTGGTGATAAAGCACCTGACCCTAATGACGACTATCCTCAATTCGCACAGATGGCTGCAATTAAAGTATTAGGTAGCGAAGCTGACGATACGCGGGCAATATTAATTTGTGGCGGTGGTCAGGGTATGGCTATGGCGGCTAATCGTTTTAAGGGTATTCGGGCGGCGGTTGTGTGGGATGAGTATGAGGCTAAAATGACTCGGCTAGATAACGAAAGCAACGTTTTAAATCTGCCGGCACGTGTGCTTGACGGCGACATGAACAATGTTAAAAACATTGTTACTACTTGGTTGGACACAAAGTTCACAGGTGCAGCACGTCACGTAAGACGTAATCAAGAACTTGACGATTTCTAAGATTTTTATTTGGCGTGGAGTTGCGCGCTAATTTTTTGACGGGCTTTACTGGTTTTAACATATTTGAGCCAGTCTGTTTTTGGCGAACATGTCGACTTTGTTCTGACTTCAACAATATCTCCACTATGAAGTGTTTCGTTGAACCTGACTATGGCGCCATTAACTAAAAATGTTTGGGCATGATCACCCAGGTCTGAATGAACGGCGTAGGCAAAATCAAGCGGATAAGAACCGTCTGGTAAATCATAAATATCACCCTTGGGAGAATAAACGAAGATTCTGTCGCCAAAAAGGTCAATCTTAAGTTCACCAATAGATGTTCCTTCCGAAATAAGTTGGGCTGTTTCTTGAAGTTCTTTGATCCAATTTAGGTGCTGGGGCATTGTGGTACTTCTGTTTCTTCGGAAGTAATTTTTCGTCAATTTCTGTTCATTGTAGTGAAAACTTGCCGCTAGCCCGCGTTCCGCGAAGTCATGCATTTGTTTTGTTCTAATTTGAAATTCAACCACCTGTTTGCCAGGTGTGTTGACGGTTGTATGTAAGCTTTGGTAACCGTTGGGCTTTGGTGTGGCAATGTAGTCTTTAATTTTTTGCACTATTGGTTGGTATAACTGATGCAGTGTGCCCATAACACGGTAGCAATCGGCAGTGTTGCCAACGATAATACGAATGGCCATAAGATCGTGGATAGCATCTATATCTTCTTGGTACTTGGCAAGTTTTTTATGCAAGCTATAGATGCTTTTAATACGGCCATCAATTGAATGTTTTATTTTCTGCCGATTTAGTTCGTGAGCGATTTCGTTTTGGATTGTCTCAAATTGTGTATGAGCTTTTGAAAGGCGCTTCTTTGTAACTTTTCTTAAATAGAGGTAACGTTTCGGTTCCAGGTACGAAAAGGCCAATTCTTCAATTTCAACGCGTACGCGACCCATACCGAGTCGATCGGCTAGGCGGGCAAATATTTCGAGTGATTCACTGGCAATTTTATGTTGCTTTTCTGGAGTAAGATATTCAAGAGTTCGCAGGTTATGAAGCCGATCAGCAAGTTTAATCAGTAGCACACGGGCATCACGGCCAATGGCAATTAGAAGTTTACTTAGGTTGTCACGGGTTTGCGGGAGGTAGCTTTCGATATCACGCATTCCTCTGCGAGCGGCAGAAACTTTAGTGACGCCGTCAACTAAAAAGGCTACAGATTTTCCAAACTTTGCTTCAATTTCAGGTAGTGTTGCATCAGTATCTTCAACAGTATCGTGCAAAATTGCGGCAATAACGGTGTCAATATCTACCTGCCAGTCAACTAAAATACCGGCAACTGCAAGAGGGTGCGTAATGTATTCCTCGCCAGAAGCTCGTTTTTGACCTAAATGTTTTTCAGTGGCGTAATCAATGGCCCGCGAAATAACAGCCCTTTGGAGTGGGTTGTATTTGAACCGTGCTTGTTGCATGAGTTGTTTTTTGTTCATTCCCCTTAGTATAACGTGAAGTGATACAATCAGTGTATGAGTGTAATATGTCCAACAATTACGGCTGAAAACCCGCATACTTATCGTGAGCAGATGCAACGAGTATCTGGTTTTGCCTCGCGGATACACATAGATTTGATGGATGGTATTTTTGCGCCAAATAAAAGCCTTGGCATAGAAAACGTCTGGCTAGCGGAAGGTCTAATTAACGACATTCATGTGATGTACCAGCAACCAGAAGAGATTCTTAGCGATCTTATTGCGTTGCAACCAAACCTAGTTTCGGTCCACGCAGAAAGTGACTGTAACGTTGAAGAGTTTGCAAGGGATCTTCACACGGCTGGTATCAAATGCGGTCTAGCGGTTTTTCCCGAAACAACAATCGAGTCGGTGGCGACAATTTTGCCTCACGTTGATCAACTGTTAATTTTCAGTGGTAATTTAGGCTATCAGGGCGGCAGTGTTGCAAACCTTGCCTTACTAGAGAAAATTCCTCAGGCCCGTGAAATTAATTCACAACTTGAATTTGCTTGGGATGGTGGTGTGAACCACGAAAATGTCGTCGAACTTGCTTCTAAGGGTGTTACGGTTATTAACGCAGGTGGATATATTCACCACGCCAGTAATCCCGAGCAGGCCTACCGAAAGCTTACTAACCTGTTAACATAAAACCAAGCAAAGAAAAAGAATGTTTTTATGCTTATTCGGTCTGTACAATATATCGCTGTGTCCAAGAGAAAAATATAGTACTTCTCTATGATGCTTATGATATAATTTAGTCAAGAAAGAGGGTGTTAATAAGTATGATCAAGCAGCAGGTATATACCATCGCTCAACTTGAAAAGATAGCTAATGATATCAGAAAAGACATCATTACTATGCTTGAGCATGCTGGCAGTGGCCATTCGGCAGGTCCACTTGATTTGGCTGATATCTTCACTGCGCTTTATTTTGATATTTTACGACACGATCCAAAGAATACGCTGTGGGAAGATCGTGACGTTTTGGTTCTGAGTGCCGGGCACTGTGCACCCGTTATGTATGCAGCTATGGCGCACTCGGGCTATTTTGATAAAAAGGAACTCTTAACACTTAGAAAATTCGGCAGTCGCCTGCAGGGGCATCCTGAACGACTTAGACTTCCTGGCGTGGAATCTACCAGCGGACCTCTGGGTGAAGGTCTCGGTCAAGCACTTGGTATGGCGCTGGCGATTCAGCTAAAGCACGAAACACACCGATGGGTGTACTGTGTTACTGGAGACGGCGAGCTTAATGAAGGCAATATTTGGGAATCGGCTATGATGGCAGGTAAATATAAAACTTCAAACTTGATAGCAATTGTAGACAGAAATAACATTCAAATTGACGGCACAACAGAAGAAGTCATGCCTCTTGAGAACCTAAAAAGCAAATGGGAAAGCTTCGGCTGGCATGTTCAAGAGGTAGATGGCCACAACATAGAACGAATTATAGACGCCTGCTCAATGGCTCGGGCTATTACAGAAAAGCCAAGTGTGATAATTGCCCACACAATTCCCGGCAAAGGCGTTCCATTCATGGAATATGACTATCACTGGCATGGTGCTCCACCAAATTCTGAACAAGCCAAAGAAGCATTAAAGAAACTGAGAACATTGGATGGCAAAATCAGAGGTGAGCATGAGTAGATTAGCAAAATTAAAAATGAAGGTGAAAGCCACAAGAAACCACCAGGCCAATCCACTTAACCCAACACTTTCTGCGGAAATCGGTCAGGCTGATATAGCAATGGAACCCAACCGAAATGGTTTTGGACGTGGTCTCAAAGCAGTTGGTGAAGCGAACGAAAAAGTTGTGGCACTATGTGCAGATCTGACTGGATCTACAAAAATTGACGCCTTCGCCGCAGCATTCCCCGAACGATATTTTCAAACGGGTATAGCCGAGCAGAATCTTATAACGGTTTCTTCAGGATTTGCCGCCCAGGGCTTTATTCCATATTGTAGCTCGTACGCTGCGTTTAGTCCGGGCAGAAGCTGGGAACAAATCAAGACCACTGTCGCCCTGAATGATCGCCCTGTGAAGATTATTGGATCGCACGCTGGTCTTATGACTGGTCCTGATGGTGCAACTCATCAAATGCTAGAAGATATTGCCTTGATGCGTGCCATGCCAAATATGGTTGTTATTGTACCGTGTGACGCCAAAGAGGCTGAAAAAGCTACTGTGGCCATGAGTGAAGATTCTCGACCAAACTATCTACGATTGGCTCGAGATACCGTTCCTACTTTCACAACAGACTCTACACCTTTTGAGATCGGCAAAGCTCAGGTCTTTCGTGAAGGTAGTGACATAACTCTTATTGCCACCGGCGTGATGACATATCAGGCGCTACTGGCCGCACAGACACTAGCTAAAGATGGCATATCTGCTGAGGTTCTTCATGTTGCGACTATTAAACCGCTTGATGAAGCGTTAATTCTGCGCAGTGCCAAAAAGACCGGACGGGTGATTACTGTAGAAGAAGCACAAATTGCTGGTGGACTTGGTGGGGCGGTAGCAGAAGTACTCAGCGATAAGCATCCAACCCCACTACGGCGCATAGGTATAAATGATTGCTACGGCGAATCAGGAAACCCAGAAGAATTGATGCGTGCCTACGGTTTAACCCATACGCACATATCGCTAGCCGCACATGAATTAATTGCCAAATAAAAAGGAGAATCCACTTGAGCCTAACAATTAGAGAAATTCGAGAAAATTGCATAAAAGCAAGACACCTAATGCAACGTTCACGTCAGCAGAAGTTTGCCGTTGGTGCATTTAATATTGATAACCAAGAAACGCTGATTGCTGTGTGTCGCGCGGCACAGGCTAAGAAGTCCCCAGTTCTTGTAGAAGTAAGTCAGGGTGAAGTCGATGCTGTTGGTATAGAAAACATTCGTGACATGGTAGACAACTACAAAGTTGAATACGGTGTGGAAATGTACGTTAACCTAGATCATAGCCCGAGTGTTGAAAATGCAAAGCGCGGCATTGATGCCGGATTCGAATTTATACATATAGACATTTCTCAGGAACGTCACGATGCTTCGGAAGAAGAGATTATTAAAGAAACGCTAGAGGTTGTTGAATACGCACGTTTCACCGGTGCAGTTGTTGAAAGCGAGCCTCATTACTTTGGCGGCTCATCGAACGTCCATAAAGAAGAGATAGATTACGAAGAAATTAAAAAAACATTTTCTACACCATTGGGCGCACTTGAGTTTGTTGCGGCAACCGGTATAGATACATTCGCCGCGGCAATAGGCAATCTTCACGGTACGTACCCGGTACCAAAGGTGCTCGATCTTGATTTGCTAACGCAAATTCGTAAGAAAATAGAATGCAACATTAGCCTGCACGGTGGTTCCGGTACACCACTTCATTATTTTGAAGAAGCTGCCAAAATTGGCGTTAGTAAAATCAATATTAATTCAGACATGCGTGTGGCTTTTCGCACAACTTTAGAAAAAGTCTTGCAAGACAATCCTGATGAATTTGCGGTGGTTAAACTAATGCCAGAAGTATATAAAGCCGTGCAAGCAGTTGTTGAAGAAAAAATCGCGGCATTTGGTTCAACCAATAAAGCTATTGTTTAGTGTTGGTGGTATACTTTAGTCATGAATAAACCTGTTATGCTTTGCGTCGGAAGTGCAACGCAAGATGTGTTTTTGGGCGGGAAGGTATTCACGCCCGAATGTGAAGGCGAAGTTTGCTACGAGCACCTAAAACTTGGCGATAAACTTACGGTTGACGAACTAACCTATGCAACCGGGGGGAATGCCATGAATGCCGCCGTAACCTTTGCCCGGCAAGATCTAGAAACTCATTTTATTGGTTTACTTGGCGAAGACCCAGCGGCCCAAGCGGTGCTTGCAGAATTAGATAAAGAATCTGTGCATACAGACGGCGTAGTTAGCAGTGCAAAATACACTACAAGCTATTCTGTAATATTACTTGCACCCAGTGGTGAGCGAACAATTTTAAACTATCACGGTGAGCCACTGAGTTCTCAGCCAGATCTTGTGGACGAAGCGAATATTAAAGGAGATTGGCTATATGTTTCTTCTGTTGGTTCGATGTCACTTTTGCGTCAGATTATGGAACGAGCTAAAAAGAACAACCTTAAAGTTGCTTTTAATCCAGCAAGTTTTGAACTTAAAAACATACAAGAAAGTGCTGATTTACTGCAGTACGTTGATTTGTTTGCGGTCAATAAAGAAGAAGCTTGTCTATTTGTTGAAGGTGATTCGGCTCTAGAACTAGCCACAAAATTAGCCGAGTCGTGCCAGTATGTACTAGTTAGCGATGGGCCAAAGGGTGCGGTGGCAACTGATGGCACAAATCTTGTTGAAGCGGGTATGTACGAAGATGTACCAGTGTTGGACCGTACAGGCGCAGGAGATGCATTTGCAAGCGGGTTCACGGCTGTAATTGCAACGGGTGGCAGTCTAGAGCAAGCTTTAACCTTTGCGAGTGCAAATTCTACTAATGTAGTCAGTAAAATTGGCGCTAAAGCCGGCATTCTTCATGCGCCAGTTGATTTGCATGATATGCCCCTAAAATCATCTACTATATAAAGCACTAAACTACTGGTATACACCATATATTTCAGGTATACTGCTAGACAGATAAGCATAAGTACAAACACCTATATTATAATGACAAAATTACTCCGAGATCTGTTGGCCGCCCAAGAACCGTTGTTTACGCAAAGTTTGCGTGAACTTGAATATATAACAGGCAAAAAGAATATTGACAGCAAACTTTCGGCAGATATTTTAGAAAAGATATCTGGAGTAACACGAAGCCTGGGTCTTGATGTTGCTGACACAACTGATAGAGAGCTGTTCCATGCTTTAAGTGACCGCGTTCGTGAACATAATGAAAATTTGGCTGAAAGCCTTGGTTCACATAACGACGCCCCAATTCGACAGATAGTTCCAAAGCTTGTTCAGGCAGCGCAGTCAACGAAAGTACCCCGTACTTGTTGGGTGCTAAAAAAGTCGGTTGCAAAAGAATTACTCCGTGAAATGCCACCAAAAAAGATGATGAAACATCTTGGTTACCGCTCACTTGAAAGTATGTTTAAGAACGAGAACTTTTCAGAAATATATTCCGCACTCCGCTTTAGTGAAGGTGGTGAATGGCTGAATTCATATAATGAACTGTTCCAAAAACGAGTCACGCCTTCAGATTTTGAAACACGCCAGATTGAAATTATCATAATGGATCACGACAAATGGGCTGATCTAACCGAAGAATTTGTACATAAAAAGAAACACAATATTACGCACACAAAAGAACTGGGAACAATTATTGTAGTTCCGATGAAGCAGACGCATATGCGTGGTATGGCCCTTAAAACCCTTCCACTACTATTCCATTATATAAACGAGATACGACTATATTCTGCATTCTTTAAACTCAAAAGCACAACTGCTAATTTTGGCCAAACAATCACAGAGACTTTAATTGCCGATACCGGAACAGGCGCTACAATTGCAAACTTCCATATCCACTGGCGAGTAATTCAACGCTATTTTGGTAAGCTTGGCGAACAACCTCCAGAAGTATTTCAACCGCATGTGCAGCCTGAGGACCTTCATTGGCGTCATGCGGCTGAAGTTTTGTACGAAATAAGTCCAGAACTTAAGTTCTGGTCAGATCTAGACTACGTTGCACGCCCAGGCAGTGATGGCAACCCTGTTTCTCTCAATTTATTCGATGTTTCATTTGCCTACAGTAACGGTGAAAAGTTTGATACGCGTTACTTCTACCATATGC
>OEIV010000280.1_pt1 | contig 30769 bp, 26 predicted proteins | sample 1539231 | NCBI WGS metagenome assembly OEIV01 (sample SAMN03794762, study PRJEB22550) | activated sludge metagenome | feature: wastewater treatment plant; material: activated sludge; isolation source: Wastewater treatment plant of a petroleum refinery complex | place: Argentina: Buenos Aires ... | reverse complement strand
GGAAGGCATCTTCGAGGCCTACAAGATCGGCCCCGCCGAGCAGGAACTCCTCAAGGCCGGCGACTGGAACACGCTGCGCACCGAACTGCGGAAGCGCCAGCTCCCGAGCATGCAACAGGCCGCCCTGCGAAAGGCGGTCGACGGCACCACCAGCATCGAGGAAATCACGCGTGTGATGGCCGAACCTCAGAGCCCGGCCCCCGCCGGCGCTCAACCCGCGGTCAAGCCCGCCGCGTCCGCTCAGCCCGCTCCGAAGAAGTAACGCACTGGCCTCTTCGCGGGCCCGCGCCGCGATCGATCACGTTTCGCCGGAGACCCGTCCATGTTCATGAATCTCGTCGCCATCGGCATCGTCGCGTTGCTCGCGTATATCTGGCTGACGCGCGGCTTCTTCTCGGCGCTGCTCAACCTGATGTGCGTGATCGCGGCCGGAGCGATCGCGTTCGGCGTGTGGGAGCCGGTGTCGCTGTTCTTCCTCGCCAAGGCTGGTACGAGCGGCCTGGGCGCGACGCTGGGCGATGCGGCCTGGGCGTTGGGCCTCGGCCTCCCCTTCCTCGTATCGCTCGCACTCCTCCGCGCCGTCACCGACGCGCTGCTCCCCAGCAACGCGCAATGCGGGACGGTCGGCGACTACGTGGGCGGCGGGCTGTGCGGCCTGCTGGCCGGGATCATCGTCGCCGGGGTGTCGGTGATGAGCCTGTCGTTCCTTCGGGTCGAGCCCGACTTCATGGGCTACAAGGGAATGGACTACGGGGTCAACGGCTCAATCAAGAAGAATCAGTCGCTGTGGGTTCCGGTCGACAAATTGACCGCGGAGTTCTATGCGTTCACGTCCAAGCGGTCGTTCTCCACCAGTGAGCCGCTGGCCCGGTGGTACCCCGCGGTCCACGAGGCGGGGCACGAGATGCGCCTGAATTTCGGCGACGGCAAGGCCCGAAACACGACGCGAGCGGACGATTTCCGGGTTGTCGGGCGCTACGCCGTGGGCGGCGACGCGGGGGCCAACCCGAGCACGCTGGTCGCGGACGTGTGGGACAACGGCCCGCAGAACGTGACGGACCGCGACGACAAGCCGATCTCGGGCCCCGCGCGCCTGGAGGGCTTCGTGATCGACTTTTCCTCGGCGGCCAAGGAAAAGACCGGGCAGGTGGTGATCGGCGCGGCCCAGGTCCGCCTGGTGTGCGAGAACGAGAGCAATGAGTCGTACCTCGCACACCCGATCGCGGTGGTGACGCAGGCGGAATCCGCGAAGACCAACTTCGCGCGCTTCCGGTACAACGCCCGCGACGTCCACATGGCGAGCGTGGGAGCGGCGTCGAAGACCGTGATGGCGTTCGAGTTCCTGGTGCCCAAGGACTTCAAGCCGCTGGCGATCTTTATCAAGAACATCCGGGCCGACGTCACGGGGATGAAGCCCGCGGCCTACGCGACCACGATGGAGCGGGACGCCGGGATCATCTCGGGGTCGCTCGTGCAGATGGAGGTCGATGCGCCGGAGCAGGCCACGTCCGCCACCACCAACTCCGGGAACTCGGGCAATCGGGACAAAAACGAGGGTGTGGAGGTCTCGAACGCGATCGGTTACATCATCCAGGACGGCAACGAGGGCAAGCTGGAGATCGAGGGTGGACGGATCAAGGAGGGCACCGAGCGATTCGACCCGACGGTCATCAAGGGTAATCGCCAGATCGAGCAGAACCTCCGCATCGATCGCTTCTTCTCGACCGACGACGTGGTGCTCGTGAAGATCGAAGTTTCGCGCGATAAACCCGCGAGCTGGCTGGGCGGCGCGGCGCGAGCGGTCGAGATGGTGCTCCCGCCGCAGATCATGGACACCGGCGGGCAGGTCTATGACGCGGTGGGGTACATCTACGAGGACTCGGCCATTCTGGAGATTCGCTTCACGCCGGGGCAGCCTCTGCGCGGGCTGTCGGAACTGCCGTACAGCATCACGTCGAGCCGCAACGACCAGAAGCTCAAGCTCATCTTCCGGATCAGCCGCGGCGTCACGATCCAGGACTTCCGCATCGGGCCCAAGGTCTTGCAGGTGTTCGATCCCAAGATCGAGCTGCTGGACCCGCAGCGGTGAGCCTTTGCGCCGTATCGCCGGCTGTTCATGGGGGCTGCGGCGGCCATTGAATCGCGGCGGGGCAGCGCGTGCGATCACCCGACGAAGAACTCCCGGACTCCCTGAAGCGAGAGCGGCAAGCGGCGGAGGCACGGGTCTTCAAGGCGTTCCGCGGCGTCACGCGCGCCCGCGGCGTGTCGTGGAGCGAGTCGGCGGTGATCGACGATGACGGTACAACCGACGAGTGTGCCGCGGCGCGCGAGCGGGATCCTGATACGTCTTGGGAACAGCTTGTGGATGATCCGCGTTGGAATCCCGAGCCCGGTTGCGGCGGTACAGCTTTTTGGACGCGATCGGGTTTCGCTACTACCTGCCGCCGGGCTTGATTCGCGATCTTCGCAGCGCCCCATGGCGATTCGACTACTTGCGCGGTCGGCTCCCGATGCCCAAGGGGCTCGGTCCGCCAAGTGGCGACGGCTCGATGCGCGTCGGGTTGTTCACACCAAGTCAATGCCGGGCGGTTGGTCGGGCCATTGTGTATCTCATTCACGCGCACGATTGGCGGGAGAACGAGATCAGCGCTGGATACTGGCGAAGAGCGCTCGACGGATACTGGATGAAGTTCCTACGGAGTGGTGAGGCGCCATGACCCGCCGCCCGCTTCGGTGGGCGACGTCGGAAGGGTGCGCGGCGGTAATGAAAGACCCGCGTGAGACGCGGGTCGGGTCGGACACTGATTGCTCTCGGGCGTCGGCGGGCCGCTCACCCGAGCTTCTTGAGACGCATCAGGAGTTCGTCGGCGTTGGGGGTGGCCTCCATCGCGACGCGCATGTGGATGTACTCCTGCTCGACCAACTCCACGAGGCTCTCGTTGAAGTCCTTCATGCCGGTCTGGCGGGCTTCGATGGTCTTCAAGTACTCTCGGATCTCGCCCTCGCGGGCCTCGAGGATCTGCTTGCGCACGACGGTGTTGTTGATGAGGATTTCCAGCGCGGGGACGCGGTGGATCTCGGGGCGCAGCGTGGGGAGCAGCTTCTGATAGACGAACGCGCGCATCTGGTAGGCGAGGATTCGGCGGACCTGGTCGACTTCTTCCTGCTCGAACAGGCCGTAGATACGTGAGAAGGTCTGCGTCGTGCTCGAGGCGTGGATGGTGCCGTAGACAAGGTGGCCGGTCTCGGCGGCGTGGAGGGCGGCCTCGAAGGTCTCGTTGTCGCGCATTTCGCCGACGAGGACGACGTCGGGGTTTTCGCGGACCAGGGCGCGGAGGGCGATCTTGAAGTCGAGGCAGTCGATGCCGATCTCGCGCTGGTTGATGGTGGCCTTCTTGTCCTCGAAGATGTACTCGATGGGGTCTTCGATGGTGACGATGTGGACGGGCTTGCGCTCGTTCACGTAGTCAAGCATGGCGGCGATGGTGGTCGACTTGCCCGAGCCGGTCACGCCGCAGAGAAGCACGATGCCCTGGGGCTGCATCGCGATCTCGGACATGATGGGCGGGAGGTAGAGCTCGTCGAAGCGGCGGATCTTGCTGGTGATGAGGCGGGCGGCGATGGAGAGGCGGCCCTTGGCCATGAAGAGATTGACGCGGAAGCGGACGCCCTTCTCGAAGTCATAGGCGAAGTCGACCGAGCCGTACTTATGCAGGTCCTCGAGCTGCTCTTCGCTGAGGATGGCGCGCGCGATGGTCCAGAACTCGTCGGTGTCGACGGGCTCACAGTCCAGGGGCTTGAGGGCGCCGCGGAGGCGGAGCTTCGGGCAGGTCTCGGACTTCATGATGAGGTCCGAGGCGTCGAGCTTCATACAGGCCTTGAGGAACTGTCCCCAGCGGGTCTCGAAGGGATCGCCGCGCTTCTTGGTCGGGAGTGCGACGTGCCCGGTGTGCTCGGCGGGGCTGTGTGACGTATCCGTTTCCACGCTCATCGAAAGCTCGCTTCCTCGGTCCAAAGGATTGGCGTGACCCACCACGCGCTGGCCGCGCCACGCCCGACGTGCCAGCCTAGCCGAAAGCAGGTGGGTGACGCGACGGGCATGACACGATATCAACCCGCGCGACACCCGCCACCCGACGCGACGGCCAAGCCCAGTCCATTCGCCGCGAGCATGATTGGGGTTGCAGAAGTGTGGGGGTCCGAACACAGGCCGATCGCTGGAACGAGTTGGTATCCAAGAAGGCTTGGCCAACAGGTTGCCATGCCCCACGGGCCACCGGATCGGGCGCCCGGGCCACGGGTCAGTCGTAGTTCCATTCGGCGATGGGCGAGGGAGTTCGAGCGCCGAAGATCTCCTCGGCTCGCTTCACGATCTCGGGGCGCGACGCGGAAATGTCCTTGGTTTCGGCGGTGTCCGCGGCCAGGTCGTAAACCTCGATCGGGCCTTTGGGGGTCGCCTTGGCGTTGCGGCGGATGGCTTTCATGTCTCCGATGCGGACGGCCTGCCACCCCTTGCCATCGGGGTATTCCCAGTAGAGGTATTCGCGGGCGGCGGGTGGGCCCTGGGCGCGAAGGATGGGCGAGAGGTCGATGCCGTCGAGGCCGCCGGGCGGCGCGGCGCCGCAGAGGGTGGTAATGGTTGGGAAGAGGTCCCAGGCCGCGACGGGTGGGGGGGTAGTCCTTTGAACGCGGCCGGTTACCCCGCCGGTGATCCAGGTGGCGATGAGGGGGACGCGGATGCCGCCCTCGTAGAGGTCCATTTTTCGACCGCGCAGGCCGGCGGTGCTGTTGAAGAAGGTGCTGTCGGCCCCGCCGACGTTGATGGTCGGGCCGTTGTCGCTGGTGAAAATGACGAGGGTGTCGCGGCCGTTGCAGCGCTCGCGCAGGCGCGCGATGAGCGAGCCGACGTCGCGGTCCATGCGCGTCACCATCGCGGCGTACGCGGCGTGCGGATCGGGGTGGGGGAGGTAGCTCTTGCCGGTGTAGGGTTTCTCGTCGAGCTTGCCGCGGTACTCCGCGAGCGACGACTCGGGCACCTGCATCGCCATGTGCGGCACGGTCGTGGCAAAGTAAAGGAAGAACGGCGCATCGGCGTGCTGATCGATGAAGCTGAGCGCTTCCTCGCGCATGAGATCGGGCGCGTAGGCGCCGGTGGTTTCGGTGCCGCTGGTGTACTTGGTCTTGTTGCTGGGGAGATCGACGCGGGTGTTGTTGCGATAGAGCCAGGTCGGGTAGTGGTTGTGGGCGTGGCGCTGGCAGTTGTAGCCGAAGAAGAGATCGAAGCCGTGCGCGCCGGGGTCGCCGGAGCTCCCGGGCGGGCCGAGCCCCCACTTGCCGATGGCGGCGGTGGCGTAGCCGCGGGCCTTGAGCGTCTCTGCGATGGTGATCGCGGATTCGGAAATGGGCTGCTGGCCCTCGGGCTGAAGTTCCTTGTTATCGCGGATCTCGCTGTGCCCCGTGTGGCGGCCTGTCAGAAGGACACAGCGGGAGGGGGCGCACACGGCGCTGCCCGCGTAGGCGTTTGTGAATCGGACGCCCTGGGCGGCGAGCGCGTCGAGGTTGGGTGTGCGGATGAGCTTCTGGCCGTAGCTGCCGAGCTCGCCGACACCGAGATCGTCGGTGAGGACGAGGACGATGTTGGGCGGCGCGGCGCTGCGGGAAGCGGCTGGAGAATCAGAGCCCGGGCCGGTGGGCGTGGCATCGGAGCGCGATGGCGACGCACAGGCAGCGAGGGCCATTGCGAGCATGAGCGACAGTGCGGCACGGGCTGTCCCCGTTATGATTGAAGCAAGGCGATGCGATTGATCCATTGAAAAACCTCCCGAGCTCCATGGAGAGTACCAAGTGTTCGACGAGATCGATCATCGCGCGGTGTCGAGTCGGCGATCGAGGCTGTGGATGATCGTCTGGCTTTCGGTGCTGTTGGGAGTGGCGGCCCTGTTTATCATGTACATGCTGATCGGGATGCAGGCGACGTGACGCGGGGGCGTGCGCGGGCCAGCGCCGGGAAACTCCCGCGCGCCAATGCCGCGCCGTCGCGTGGGCTCCGGGTGGCGTGGTCAAGCGATTTCCGCTTGGACACGCGGGCGTTCCCGGACGCGTTCACTCCGCGGGCGTGCGCTGAAGTTCCTTGGCTCGCTCGGCACGGAGTTGGCTCAATTTTTGATCGATCTGCTGTTGGACCTTTGGCGTTCCACAGACCACGAGTAGCGACTTACTCCCATCGCATGCCCAATACTCAAGCCCGACCGAGTCTGGATTCATGGGTCCCTCGAACAACTCACCCTGTTGATCCCACTCGCCCAGGAGCAGGCAAATCTCGTCGGCGTCGGGCCACTCGACCAGGCCTTGGATGTTGCGGATAACCACCACCTTGTCGTCAGGAACTGGCAACTCCTCGCGCGATCCCGGCCCGCCGAGTATCACGCGCCTGAGCATCTGGTTGCAGGAATCCAATCTTGCGATGTTCTCGGGAGAGTCCGCGAATACAACCGACGATCCGACGACTTGCGCAAAGGAGTTGAACTCTCCGAACGGGAAGAGCGCCGATTCCTCAAGCAACTGTTGGAGAGAGGAGACCTCCCTCTCAATCCACTCCCACTTGGTCCGACGCGGGTTCCATCCGCTGGTGTGCGGGTATGCGGGCAGGTCCGCTTCCAGTACAACCGCCTCCGATTCAGTGTGCCATGTCGCGTCTCTGCGGAGTGAATCCCAAAGCGACGAAAAGTCGTACACGCGCGTCTCGATGTTGATGTCAATCGTCCGTGCCGCGCGAGCGAGGCGCCGTGCCAACAGATCATCGCAAATGCCGACCGGGCTTTCCATATCGATCTGAGTCATGATGTCGCGCAAGGTGTCGGATAGCTGCCACGCTTCGACCGAGGCGTGCGGAATGCCGTGGCGGGTCTCGTCTGTCGGCCACAGCGCCGCCTGAATCCAAATGGGCGCGAGGCGTTGCGGGCCGAAGATCCTGGCGTTTCGGATCTGCGCGATCGGATAGGCCGCCAGCATCATCGCAAGCGCGAGCGCGGCCGGTCTCCAATGGCGGCGGGTGCGCCGGGTCTGTTGCTCGTGCTCGATCTTCTTGCCGCACTCGGGGCAGGTGATCGGCCAGGGCGACGGTGTCTTCTGCGTCACGAGCCCGGCCAGGTCGTACCAGCACTTCGGGCAGCGCGTGCGCCCGCGCGAACGATCGCGGAAGATGGACCAGAGGAGCAGGAGCGCGCCCAAACCCGCGATCGTCCATGCCGTCGCGAAGAGGAGCCAGCGAGTTTCCCACCAGGCGGACGTCATCGAGGGCGCTCCGGCATCTTGGCTCGCTTGGCGCGGAGTTGTGAGAGACGTTCATCGACGATGCGCTGCCTGACTTCCGGTTCGGTGACCAGGAGCACGAGGCCGCCACAGCAAACGTATCCTTCGACATAGGTGGCCCATCTCGAGACATCCCCATTTAGGTCGATCCTCGTTGGTGCCAGCAGCTCATCCACATCGGACTTGCCCAGCTCAATGACCTCTCGGAGGTCAGAGATATTGCGGAGAACGAGCGCCTGTCCATCGATCGTGGCGACGTTTCGTTGCGCACCAGGCCCTTCGGCGATCACGTTGGTAATCGCGTGATAGAGCGCGTCGAGCCGCAGGATTCGATCTTCCGATGACGCTATCACCACGCATGAGCCGATGGTGCGGGAGAAGAAGGGAGCATCCTCTCCGAGGCGCGAGGGCGCGTGCGCAAACACCTCTTCCATCGCCTGGATCTCTCGCATGATCCACGACGCCTTCGTCGTGCTGAAGTCCGGCCCGGCGGTTGGAGCCGCCGTGTTCCCCGGAGCGCTGGCGGCCTTGAGAGTTTCCCATTCCGCCATGATCTGCTCGCGCGAGCGCCAGGACGCGCTGCCGCGCATGTGGCGCCAGAGATGCGAAAAACTGAAGCACCTGACTTGCAGGTCCGGCCGAGACGCGTGCCAAGCCCGCGACACCCTGCGGGAGAAGAGACGTTGGTACCAGCTGTCCGGAGATTCGGTGTCGAGTCGCCGAACGATGTCGTGGAGCGGATTTCCCCACGGGAACCGCGCTGACATGCTCCGAGATCCCAGACCAGAACTCAGATCAAAGCCCGGCGAGTCGTCATATGGGCCGACCTCTCCCACCGGCCACGCGACGGCCTGGAGCCAGAGCGGGAGCAGGCGCTGCGGGCCAAACTCGCGTGCGTCGGCGATCTGCGCGATCGGATAGGCCGCCAGCATCATCGCCAGCGCGAGCGCGGCCAACCTCCAATGGCGGCGAGTGCGCCGGGTCTGTCGCTCGTGCCCGATCTTCTTGCCGCATTCGGGGCAGGTGATCGGCCAGGGCGACGGCGTCTCCGGCTTCGCGAGCCCGGCCAGGTCGTACCAGCACTTCGGGCAGCGCGTGCGCCCGCGTGATCGATCGCGGCACATCGCCCAGAGGAACGCGAGCGCGCCGACGCCCGCGATCGTCCATGCCGTCGCGGAGAGGAGCCAGCGAGTTTCCCACCAGGCGGACGTCATCGAGGGCGCTCGTGCGCGGGCATGATCCCAGGTTCGGGCGTTCGCGTCGCGGCCTAAGTAGTGAGACCAAGTGAGGCCGCTGGGCGGTGCCGAGCCATCGCGAGCCCGGTCTACGCATGATTGACGCGGGCGACGGACGGGTGTTTGAGGTCTTTGAACAAATCGAGCCACGGCGCGAAGATCGCGTTTCTTGTGTTGTCCTGGCCCCGAAAGCCCGCTTCGGAGATGGGGGCGACCGCCTGCGCCGCGGGTCCGACACGGAGCTTTGGAAGCCGTGGCAATCGTGGGGGGTGCGGGTGCGTGCGCTTGGACGCCCCGCGTTGGACGGCAAACCGGGCTGGCGTTCGATCGGTTCTGGCGGGTCGGGTGGGCGGCCGTCTGGCCCGGAAGCCGATGCCGGAACTCCTTCTCCGGGAGTGATTTACCCGGTTCACGCCGAATGGTCAGGCCGCGGTTCGGTGCGTGGTTTGGACCCGGGCGGTAGGCTCACGGAATGTATTCAGGAACACGCAATGGCGCGCAAAATGCGCTTGATCTCCAGCGCCGGGTCCATTAGGCTCTGGGTGCGCGACTTCTCCGCGCACACGTGAGGGAGGGGAGGGAGACAGACCCCCGTTCGTCACGAGCTTGAGTCCCCGGCTCCAGTGTGGATCCGGGGCGCCTTGTGTCGTTGCGCCGACGGCACGGTTGGGGCGTTCGTTTGGCGGATTGGGAGGGTGTTTCATGAAGAAGATTGGTTTGATCCTGGCGATCGCGGTTGCCGCTGGCACCGCTCAGGCGAAGGACAATGTCGGCAAGCTGCTCCAGGGCGTCAACGCCAACGGCGGCACGGGCAATCGCAGCATCTCGACGCTCAATGTGAACGTCGCCGGCACCCCGTCGTGGGATTCGTACGGCAGCGCCAACAACGTCGTCATCGGCCCGAACATCGGCGCCAACTCGCACGTCATCGGCATCGGCTGGGATGTCAGCCTGTCGACCGTCGGCGCGTCGTGGCTCTCTGAGCTCGTCGTCTCCTTCGAGGACTCGGCCGCGACCACCGGCGTGTTCCTCACCCCCGGTGTCGCCGACGGCTTCCCCGGCTCGGGCGTCTATACCTCCGGCGGCGTGGTTGACCTCGTCGGTCTCTCCCTGGACTTCACGGTCGGCGGCGACGGCGTCCTCCGCATGGAGTTCTTCGAAGGCTTCGACGACATCAGCAACTCGATCGACGGCTTCTGGGACGCGGGCATCCTGACCGTTCAGTACGAGGCGATCCCCGCTCCGGGCTCGCTCGCCCTGCTCGCCGGCGCCGGCTTCATCGCCGCGCGTCGTCGTCGCTAAATCACCCGTCGCCCTCGGGCGACGTGTGGTCTCGGTCTGACCCAAACACAGGGCTCGCGGCCATCGTCGCGGGCCCTGTTGCTTTTTTGGATTCATCGAGTCGTCGCGGGCCGTGGACTTCGAGCCCGAGCCGTCGTCGATTGGCTTGGAATGGAAGCCCGCGGTGTGTAGGCTGGTGGTTCTGCTCCGGATCGTGATCCGGCGGCCCGCCGCGGCGGAGATTCTCGAATGACGAATCATCGATCCATCCTGTTGGTGCTGGTCGGGGCCTCCGGGATCGCTCAAGCCTGTGCCGCGCAATCGACCTCGACGGAGCGGATCGAGTTCGACGAATCGATCATGCGCATCGACCCGATCGTGATGGAGTTTGGAGCCGTGCCCGCGGCCCCGTCCCAGATGATCTCGGCCCGGTTGACGCTGCGCGCGAGCCAGGCGTCGAGCCCCGATGAATTGCAGGTCTTCGACTCCGCGTCGCAGTCCTGGGTGGCGGCCTACAGCGTTGCGGGCTCCGGCTGGCAGACGTACCTGCTGCCGATCGACTCGATGTACTACGACGAGATCGCCGCCGGGCTCGACGCGCGCCTGGTGGTGAATTACAGCGCCACGTTCCTGGGAACGATGATCGATTACGCCGAGCTGACGGTCGAGTACCAGGCCTGCCTGGCGGACATCGACGCCAACGGCTTCGTGAACGGCGACGACTATGACCTCTTCGCGTCGGCCTTCGACGCCGCGGACCCAGCGGCGGACCTGGACGCCAACGGCTTCGTGAACGGGGACGATTACGACCTCTTCGCCAGCGCGTTCGAGATGGGGTGCTGACGAAGTAGTCACGACGACGGAGCCCGTGAATCGTGATTCGTGAGTGGTGTAGGAGGCCGCGCCCCGGGGCGGGCGTGTACGCCGCCGCGTTCCGCGTTGAGCCCGCGGCATCTGACCACCAACACGTCTTCAATCGCCATTCGGTCATTGGCCGTGCGCCAAGAGGCCCCTTCCGCGCGCATCACCGCGCCATTGCGCAATCTCGCGGTGATGCGCGCTTTTCCGCTTCCGCCCCGAAAACCCGCCGGTACACTGCCCAAAGACTCTGGTCCAAGGGGAGGATTCCGCATGTCGGCACGCATCGAACTTGTCTGGCTGGCGGCCATCGCCGCCGCCGGCTCCGCGGCCGTCGTCGGCGCCTCGGCCTTCCGCGACCCGCCCCAGCCCGTCGTCCCCGTCTCCACGCCGGGCGGCACGACCTCCCGCGCCGCGTCACCCTTCGTCAACTTCGAGACGCCCCACGTCCACCCGATCGCCGCCACCCCCGACAACCAGAAGCTGCTGGTCTGCAACACCGCGGCGGGAACGCTGGACGTCTTCTCCGTCGCGGGCGGCGTGCCCCAGCTCCTGGGATCGGTGCCCGTCGGCGTCGATCCGGTCGCGGTCCGCGCCCGCACCAGCACCGAGGCGTGGGTCGTCAACCACGTCTCCGACAGCGTGAGCATCGTCGATCTCACCGCTATGAACGTGGTGCGTTCGCTCAAGACGCTCGACGAGCCGTGCGACGTGGTCTTCGCCGGCGCGACACCCCGCGCGTTCGTCTCGTGCTCGCAGGCCAACGCGCTGCAGGTGTTCGATCCCGCCGACCTCAACGCCGCGCCGCTCTCGGTCGCGATCGAGGGGGACGATCCGCGCGCCCTGGCCGTCAGCCCCGACGGGACGACGGTCTACGCGGCGGTCTTCGAGTCGGGCAACGCCTCGACGAGCCTCGGCGGCGGATCGGCGAACCCGACGGTGATCAGCTTCCCGCCCAACGCCGTCAGCGACCCCGCCGGGCCCTACGCCGGGGTGAACCCGCCGCCCAACCGCGGCACGACGTTCGATCCCCCCCTCAACCCGAACAATCCCGCGCCGATCCCGGTGAGCCTGATTGTCAAGAAGGACGCGCAGGGCCGGTGGATGGACGACAACAGCCACGACTGGACCTCGATGGTGTCGGGCGCCGGCGCGGCCAAGTCCGGGCGCGTCACGGGCTGGGACCTTCCCGACCGCGACCTGGCCGTCGTCGAGGCCGACACGCTCAGCGTCACCTACGCGCGCGGCCTGATGAATCTCTGCATGTCGGTCGGCGTCAACCCCGCGACCGGCGCGATCACCGTGGTCGGCACCGACGCCACCAACGAGGTCCGCTTCGAGCCCGTGCTCAGCGGGCGCTTCATCCGCGTCAACATGGCCAGCGTCGACCCGCTCGACCCGGACAACAAGTCCATCGTCGATCTCAACCCGCACCTGGACTACCAGACCCCGACCATCCCGCAGAGTGAACGCAACAAATCGATCGGCGATCCGCGCGCGATCGCGTGGAACAGCGCGGGCACGCGCGGCTATGTCGCGGGCCTGGGCTCCAACAACCTCGTCGTCATCGATCCCTCGGGGGCGCGCGCGGGGCTGGCGCCCACCATCGAGGTCGGCGAAGGGCCGACGGGCCTTGTGCTCGACGAGGCCCGCGCCCGGATTTACGTGCTCAACCGCTTCGAGGCCTCGATCTCGATCGTTGATCTGAACAGCGAAGTGGAGACGGGCGTGGTCAAGCTGTTCGATCCCACGCCGCTTTCGATCCGCCAGGGGCGCCGGCACCTCTACGACACGCACAAGAACTCGGGGCTCGGGCACATCGCCTGCGCCTCGTGCCACGTTGACGCGCGGATGGACAAACTCGCGTGGGATCTTGGCGATCCCGGCGCCGGCATGGCCGCGCTGCACGACCTCAACCTCGGCTTTGGGCTGACCGGCCTGGAGCCCAACACGACGAGCCCGGCGTTCGAGGCGCACCACCCCATGAAGGGCCCGATGACGACGCAGACGCTGCAGGACATCATCGGCAAGGAACCGCACCACTGGCGCGGCGATCGCGCGGGGCTCGAGGCCTTCGCGCCGGCGTTCATCGGCCTGCAGGGCGACGACACGACACTGACCGCCAACGAGATGCAGCAGTTCGAAAACTTCCTGGCGAGCATCCACTTCCCGCCCAACCCGTTCCGCAACTTCGACAACACGCTCCCCACCAGCCTGCCGCTCCCCGGGCATTATCGCACCGGACGATTCGGCGGCGCGGGCCAGCCGCTCCCGAACGGCAACGCGGCGGCGGGGCTGACGCTCTACCGCTCGGCGACGCGCCGGATTGACCGCGGCGCGTTCGCGTGCGTCACCTGCCACACGCTCCCCACCGGCGCGGGCCCCGACATGACGCGCATCGCCAACGTGTATCAACAGATCCCGCTCGGGCCCCTGGGCGAGCATCACCTGGGCGTGGTCTCGGTCGACGGCGTGACCAACGTCACGATGAAGGTGCCGCAGACCCGCAACGTGCACGAGAAGAGCGGCTTCAACATGCTGAAGACCGACAATCTCGCGGGCTTCGGGTTCTTACACGACGGGTCGATCGATTCGATCGAGCGCTTCGTGTCGGAGTCGGCGTTCAACGTGAACAGCGACCAGGAGGTGGCGAACCTCGTGGCGTTCCTGCTGTGCTTGTCTGGTTCGGACCTGCCGGCGGGAAGCCCAAGCAACCCGCTCGAGCCGCCGGGCCCGCCGAGCCAGGACGCGCCCGCGTCGGTGGGCGTGCAGACGACGCTGGTGTCGCTGGGGAGCGCCGGGGCCGAGCAGATCGCGCTCATGAACAGCATGTTCTCGCTGGCGGGCGCGGGCAAGGTCGGGCTGATCGCCAAGGGCCGGGTGTCCGGCTCGCCGCGGGGCTGGGCCTACACCAGCGGCGGGACCTGGCAGAGCGACGCAGCGGCGGAGACGATCTCGACCGCGTCGCTGCAGGCGCTGGCGGCGCACGGGAGCGAGATCACGTTCACCGTCGTGCCGCTGGGAAGCCAGACACGCCTGGGCATCGACCGCGACCTTGACGGCTGCTTCGACCGCGACGAAGCGCTGGGACGGTGCGGCTGTCCCGCGGACTTCAACCGCGACGGCTTTGTGAACGGGAACGACTTCGACCTCTTCTCCGACGCCTTCGCTGTCGCGGACCCGGCGGCGGATTTCAACCAGGACGGGTTCGTGAACGCGGACGACTATGACGCGTTCGCGGAGGCGTTTGATGGGGCCTGCTGACGAGGCGAGGGACGCCGCCTCGGGGATGGGTACACAGGCGATCCGGTTGTCTCGTGGCGAAGCGGCCCGGGAGCGCGTCACACCCAAGAGCACCCGTCGGCCGGCCCTGAAGTGGGGAGCGGCTGGCGGTGTCTTTGGCGGAGATGGGCGGTATACTTTGGACCCCGGCGGCAGCCTGCCGGCGTGGGGCTTGTAGCTCAGTTGGCTAGAGCGCACCCCTGATAAGGGTGAGGTCGGCAGTTCGAGCCTGCCCAGGCCCATTGGCGGGGCGTCCCTCGGGGCGCCCCGCGGCGTTTTTGGAGCGGATTGAGGCACGGGTCAGGTCGGGCGGGGCGGAAACCGGCCGAGTCTGGCCGAAAGCCGCCGGGCTCCGGTCGAGTCGTGCTCGAGTCCGGCCGCCGGCGCTTGGCGGGTTTTTGGCGGGGCGGGCGGGGCGGGCGGCGGGCCGTTCTCAACCCGGGTACCGTCGGGACAGGTCGGCATGGGGGCTGGAGTTCGCCTTCGTGGCGCAGGGTTTGTCCTCTGGGTTTGTCCTCTGGGTTTGTCCTCTGGTCAGGGCGTGGGTGGGGGTTATGATCGTGTCTGGCCCGGCGGGTCGTTTGGCCGAGGGCGGAAAGGGAGCGTGCATGCGGACGGACGTGATCGGGCGGAACATCGAGGTGACGGACGCGATCCGTCAGCACGCGGAGTCGAAGACCTCCAAGCTGCCCAAGTTCTACGACAAGATCCAGTGCGTCACCGTGACGCTCTCCAAGGCGGATCATCACAAGACCGGCGATTTCAAGGTCGAGCTGGTGGTCGACGTGGAGCACCACGACGATTTCGTCAGCCACGTCGCCGGCCCGGACCTATACGCCGCGATCGACGAGGCGGTGCAGAAGGCGACCCGGCAACTCACCGAGTTCAAGGAACGCCTCAAGCAGGACCATCACCGTCCCGGATCGCGGTAGCAGACGCTGGAGTGTCCAGGACACGCCCCGGCGCCGGGGCAGGAGTCGGTATGAAGCTGATGGAGATCATCGCCCCGGGCGCGGTCGTGGCCAAGCTGCAGGGCGCGACCCGCGATGACGTGATCCGCGAATTGATCGACGCCCTCGTCAAGAGCGGGGCGGCGGCCCCGGCGATCCGCGATGAACTGGTCGCCCGCGTTCTTGACCGCGAGCGCAAGGGCTCGACCGGCTTCGGGCGCGGCGTCGCCGTCCCCCACGTCAAGCACCCCTCGGTCACCAGGATGTCTGCGGCGATCGGCCTGGCGCCCCGCGGCGTGGACTTCAACTCGCTCGACAAGCAGCCCGTCTTCTCCGTCTTCCTGCTCCTCTCGCCCGAGGACCGCCCCGAGCAACACCTCCAGGCCATGGAGGTCATCTTCAAGAATCTCTCCAAGGACACCTTCCGACGCTTCCTGCGTCAGGCGGGGACCAACGACGAAGTGACGGCCCTCCTGGAAGAGGCCGACGGACAGCAGTTGGCCGGGTGACCGGGACCCCATGGGGCCCGCGGTGGGGAGCGTCGCGTGTCGGATCGCTGCGAGATCACGGTGAAGATCGTCAACCGCCTGGGGCTGCACGCGCGCCCCGCGATGACCTTCGTCGACGTGGCCAGCACGTTCGCCAGCGAGGTGACCGTGAGCAAGGGCGACACCAGCGTCGACGGCAAGTCGATCATGCAGATGATGATGCTGGCGGCGAGCCAGGGAACGGAACTGCAGGTGATCGCGGTGGGGAGCGATGCCGCCAAGTGCTGCGAGACGCTCAAGAAGCTCGTCGAGAGTGGGTTTGACGAGGAATAGGCACGAGGGAAGAGAAGAAGTCACGAAGTCACGAAGAGAAAATGTCGTGAGTCGTGAGGCCGGTGGATGCGCCGTGCGTTGGGCATTCACGCACGACCGAGCAGCCGCAGCCCGGGGTCTCCGAACGACCTCAAACACCAGCAAACTACCTTGATGGCGGCGTGGTTCCGCCCGCGTCCGACAGCGGCGTCATGCCCACCTTGGCGATGCCCAGGCGATTGCAGGCGTCGTGCGCGAAAACCAGATCCTGCATGGGCACGCGGGCGTCGGGCTTGAGAAGCACCGCGATCTCGCGCCCCGCGTTGTCCTTGGCGAGTTGCTCCAGGCGCAGGACCAGGGCCTTCAGCGGTGCATCCGTCAGCGACTCGCCCGTGACCACGGTCCTCGAGCCCGCGCGCACGCCCGCCGTGTTGGCTCCGTTGTCGTCGATGGGGACCGAGCGCAGCGTGAACTCCAGCCGAAATGTGTCTGTAGCGACGCTGGCGCCCGGAACCCGCACGGGCAGCGCCGACTTGATGAACCACTCGGGCCCCAGCACGGCGGAACTGGCCATGAAGAAGACGAGGATCACCATGACCACGTCGACCATCGGCGTCATGTTCGGCGCGTGGTGAAGGTCGCGGGCCTGCGCGAGCGAAAGGCGGCGGCGCAGGGCGCTCATGGCGCACGCTCCGTCGCGAGCCGCGCGCTGGTCAGCCCGGCGCGACGGCAGGCGTCGAGCACCGGCGACAGAGTTTCAAAGGGAAGATCCGCCGACGCTCGCAGCAGAACCGGGCGCGGGGGTGTCGACGACTGCGCGGCACGCACGAGCGTCTCCAGCCCTTCCAGCGTGATGGGCTGCTCGGAAGAACTGAGTGACGGCGCGGCGTCCGCCCCGCGCGTGATCACGACCGAGAGCGGCTCGGGGCCCGCGGGGACCTGGCCCGTCGCGGAAGTGGGCAGCCGGACCGCCGGGTCCATTGCCAGCTTTCCCACGATGAGGAAGAAGATGATCAGGCACATGACCACGTCGATCAGCGGCGTGACGTTGATCTCGCCGGCGATGGGCCTGTGAGGATGGAGCGGGCGGGCGCGCATCGCGTGGTTCAAGGCTTGAAGGGCACGGGGATGCGGTCGACCAGCTGCCCGCAGAGCGTGAGGGCCCGCGTGCAGTGCTTGTCGATGATCGAGCGGAAGAGGGCGAACGAGAGCAGGCAGGGGATCGCCAGGCACAGGCCGAGCAGCGTGTGGAAGAGCGCCTTGGAGATGCCCAGCGAGAGGTCGGCGGGGCCCGCCTTGCCTCCGGTCTGGCCAAGGCTCGTGAAGGCCAGGATCATGCCCCACACCGTGCCCGCCAGACCGATCAGCGGCCCGAGATTCCCGATGACATTCAGCAGCTCGGCACGCCGGAACCAACGCGCGGATTCCTCGGCGGCGGCGAGTTCGGCGGCATCGCGGACGGCGTCGCGGTCCGGCGCGTGACGCGCCGCCGAGAGGGCCGAACGCATCACACGCGCGACATAGGTCTCGTCGCGCGCCACCAGGTCGCGCACATCGTCCCAGCGCCCGGCGGCGACCAGATCGCCCAGGCGGTCGACCAGCTTGCGCGGGATGAGACGCGATTCGCGCACGTCGATCAGGTTGGCGAAGATGACGGCGACCGCGACGACGCTGCCCAGGACCAGCAGGACCGTGAAGGCGTCGAATGAACGCGTAAACAGCGACCACAGGCCGAAGGCCTCGGTCGCGGTGTCGCCGCTTGGGGCGGGCGCGGGCGGGTTGGCGGCCTGGAACGCGGAGGCGGCGGCGGCGCACAGGCACGCGCCGATCAGGGCCGAGAGCAGGGTGGTTCTTCGCATCGGGCGATGATACGCGGGGGCGGCGGGGGAGGGGCCTCGGACGATATCCGCGATCGCTTGACGGACGCGGGCGGTTCGCGCATCTTGAGGACAGCATGAACAGGAATCAACGGATGCGTCGTGGGATGGCGGTGCTGGCGTTGGCCGTGAGCGCCGCAGCGCTGGCGGGCGGCCCGGGTGTCCCAGATTCGGGACAGCCTATGCACGGCCAGGCGGGTGCGGGCGAGACCGCGACGATGATCGCATCGCCGCCGGGCCATGTGGCTTCGCCGCCCGTTGCGAAGCTCGTGACGCCGGCGAGCGAGCTGAAGCTGCCGTTCGATCGGTACACCACGACGGACGAGTTTGGACGCGAGATCACGTTCTATCTGTCGGTGGCGAACTACAAGCCGAGCGGCCCGAAGGAAGCGCCGAAGGACGCACCACAGAACTCCGACACGAAAGAAAAGATCGAAACAAAGGACGCCGCGACGAGCGGTCCCGCCGATGCGGGCGCGAAGGACCGCGCCCTCCCCATCGCGGTGTTCATTCAGGGTTCGGGCGGCGGCTCGCTCTTTGGCGAGCTCCCCGATGGGCGGCGCTACGGCGGGATCCAGAACATCCTGCTCACGCTCGCCGATGGACGATTCCGCGTGCTGTGTGTTGAGAAGCCGGGCGTGGCGTTCCTATCGCAGGCCACGTCCCCCGGGTCGGCCGAGGGCTGCACCGACGAGTTCAAGCGCGAGCACACGCCGGAACGTTGGACCGCGGCGATCCTGGCCGCCACGCGCGCGGCGCGTGCCCTGCCGGGCATCGATACGTCGACGCTGCTCGTCTCCGGGCACTCCGAGGGCGGCGACATGGCGGCCCACGTCGGTGCGGCGTTGCCCGAGGCCACGCACGTCGCGATCCTCTCCGCGGGCGGGCCCACGCAGCTGTTCGACATGGCGCAGCTGGCGCGGCGCGAGCAATCGCCGGGAGAGAGTGTCGGCGACCGAGAATCCCGCGTCGAATCGGCCTACGAGGCGTGGGCACGCATCATGCAGGACCCCGACAGCATCGAGAAGTCCGAGTGGGGACACCCCAACCGGCGCTGGTCAACGTTCATGAAGGCAAGCCCCGTGCAGAGCGCGCTGGCGTGCAACGCGAAGATGTTCCTGGCGTACGGCACGCTCGACACGTCGGTGCCGGTGGAGAGCTGCGACGTGCTGCGGGCGCAGCTGACCGCCGCGGGCAAGGACGTCACGACCGATCGACGTATCGGCGAGGATCACGGCTACTCAAAGGAAGGCCAGGACCCGCGCGCCGGGTTCACGATCGTGTTTACGAAGATGATCGAGTGGTGGAAGCCGGGCGGCCAAGGAAAGTAGCTATGGCGGAGTGGTGAGTGGTCGGGTAGTACGGGCAGCCTGATGCTCGATGCCCGAAGCCAGTCGCCTCCTTCAGTAGCCCGACCGTGAGGGAGGGCGTGTCTTAACAAGCCCATAGCGCGCGCGGGTGAAGCTTGACCTCGCATCGCACCCCTTCACATGCCGCACAAGCCGACGAAGCGGGTCGGCGTTATTTCACACACCGCAATCTTGCATCGTGCATCACCCTCGGTTACGCTGCGCGTGCCGAACCAGGAAAGGAGCACGCGATGGCGATCGACCCTGATATCTATGAGAAGTACTCCGGGCGATCGGGCGATCCCTACAAGCGGCTCGGCGAGGCGCTCGCGCAAGGGGCCGCCCACAAGCAGCGCCTCTCGGCCGAAAAGGATAAGTCCTTCACCCAGCGCCACCTCGAGGCCAAGATGAAGATCAACATCGCGTGGTACATCATCGGCGGGATCATCGCGATCCTCAGCGGCGTGTGGGCACTGACGAAGTAGGCAACCGCATCGTTCGCCGCTGGCGCGTAGTTGGCAGCCGTTTCTCATGAAGAACGGTACTCGCTGCTTTGCTTCGATCGCAATCACCGAATGAATCGGATCGACGATCGAGACGATTACGCGTTGGGCTCGGTGGCGTCCCCCGCCAGCGCCAGGGTCGCGCTCCGCGCCGTCCCGCACTCCGGGCAATTCGCGCCCTTCAGGTCCAGCAGCGGATACTGACAGACATGGCACAGCGGCTCGCGCACACCGATCGTGAAGAGCAGCCCGCACGTCGGGCACGCCGAAGTCCCCACCCGCGCGTCGAACTTCTTGCCGCAGTGCGGGCAGGCGAGCCAGACGCTGGCGATCGTCGTGACGGCCTGGTCGCTGCGGGTTGGGTTGAGCTTGAGCAGAACCATGAGCGCGATCGTGGCGCACGCCGTGACAATGCCGCACGCGCCCGTGAAGCGCGCGAGCATGTCGGGCGGCGAGTTCTTGAAGCCCTGCGAGAGCGCGGAGATGTACGTGATGCCGCCCGCGGTGGCGGCGGCCGCGGCGATCGCCACCAGGCGCAGCCACAGCGCCGAATCCGGGAGCTTCAGATGAAGCACGACGTTCGCGTATCCCACGACGAACGCGATGCCGAGCACGCCGGCGTACACCGTCGGGTCGTCCGACGGGATGAACCACGTCCCCAGAAAGCTCATCACGAACGAAACCAGGGCCGCGAGCGGACCGATCCAGCGCCACGCGCGTTCCCGCGCCGAGGGCGCGATCAGCGCCATCGCGGCCGGAGCAGCGGCGGCGAGCAGACCCACCGCGGTCTCCGCCAGCCGCTCCTCGAAGTTCCACCAGATCGAGGCGAGGAAGAGCAGGGCCACGATCGACTCGGAAGCCAGCGAGGTTGTGGCGGCCAGCGAGAGATTGACGGAATGCCGCGCGGGGAGCAGGAACGCCGCGAGCATGGAGGCGACGAAGATCGTGAACGACGACGCGGCCAGACGCTCCTGCAGATCCGATGTCGTGATGAACATCCCGATCCAGATGGCCAGGAGCGCGAGCATGAACGCGAGCACGAGTCCCAGCAGCCCGACCAGCCCGCCCAGGCGCTTCTTGTTGCGGTCGAGGAACTTGCTGAGCGGGAACGCCGCGAGCATGGCGGCGGCGGTCAGACCGCCCGTGCCCGCGACGCGCCCCATCACCCGGGCCGAACCGAAGATGGTCATGACGCCGGCGACCGCGGTGATCGCCAGCATCCACAGCATGACGCGGATCAGGATGCGTTGCAGGTTCATGGCGGCCTCCGTCCCCGGGACTCAAGAAGTATAGTAAACACTATACTCGATCGTTGGGGAGGGCGGAAGGGGCGAGAAACGGGTGAAACGTTCAATCGGGTGCTGGGTCAGGCTGGCGCCCCGTGCGTGAACTGGTCGTTGGAGACGATCAAATCGGCCCGGGCGCGATAGAGCGATTCGAAGCGAGAGAAGGTCGGTTCGGCCACGCCGTGGAAAAACTCGCGCGCGGGCTCGACCCCCATGCCGCGTTGCCCGGTGCGCTCGATGTGCTCCCAGCGCGACCACCGGATGTCGCGCGGCGCGTCTACGAAGACCCGCACATCAAGCAGCGGGAGCACGGGTTCGTGCAGCGCGTGGATTCCCTCCAGCACGATGACGTCGGCGGGCGTTCGCGGCGTGTCGCCGACGCGCTTGTGCGTCTGGAACGACCACACGGGGATGCGCGTTTCGCGCCGCGACAAGAGCGAGCCCAGATCGCCGAGCAGGCGCGGGAAATCGGCGTGGTGGGGCAGGTCGCGCTCGCTCGGCGCGACAAGGTCGTAATCGGGGAGATACGCATCGGTCGGAACGATGCATGTGGAAAGAAGCGACGCGAGCGTGGACTTGCCCGCGCCGACCGGGCCGGCGATCGCGACGACGCGCGGGCGGTCCGCCGCGGCCAGTGCCGCGAGGCGTTCGAGGATCACGCGCGGCGCGAGATGGAACGGGATGGGGGAGGCGTCAGGCATTGGGCGATGGGTCATGGCGAGCTGTGTGATCCGGTTGCTCGGTCAATCGCACGCGTTTCCAGCCCCTGCGGCGTATCTCTTCTCTTCACGACTCATGCGCTCCCCGCGTTCCCGGCTTCTTCTCGTCATTCGCCTGCGCGATCATCGCGACCTCGGCGTCGACGGGCAGCTCATCCAGCTCGTCCACCGCCTTGGTTCCCGCCGCCCTGGCCAGCCGGTGCTGCGTGTACAGCATGATCGACGCTCCGACGATCGCCACCACGCCCATCGCCCACTGCCCGCTCGTCAGCACTTCCTGGAAGAGGTACATCGAGCCGATGCTCACGAAGATCGGCTGGAGCTGCACCACGCCCGCCGATACCGCCAGGCCCAGCCTTGCGATGCTGATGAAGTAGAACGTGTGCCCGAGACCGACGCCGATGATCGACGAGAGCGCCAGCAGCAACAGGTGCTTGCTCGAGAGGTCGAACACCACCATGCCTCTCCGCGGCGCAAAGACGAGCATGACCGCGAAGATTCCCGCGGCCGAGGGCCCGCCCACCGCCGCAAACGCCGTGATCGGCGGGATCGCGTGCATGCACTTGCGCACCGCGAGGGCGTACGCCGCGTACCCAAGGCCCGCGAGAATGGAAAGTGTGACACCGAGCGCCGAGCCCGTGCCCAGCCCGCCCGGCTTGAGCGCGATGGTGAGGAGGGTGCCCAGGATGACCAGCGACATGCCGATCATGAAGCCGCGCGAGGTGATGATGCGTCGCTCGTTCACGAAGAGGATCGCCGCCCCGACCGTGACGAAGATCACCTGGAGGCGGAGCGAGAAGGTCATGAGCCCCGGAGAGACGTAGTACGGTGCCAGGCCGAACGCGATCTGCGCCAGGATGTTCAGAATGCTGGGCACCAGCGCGGCACGCCAGAGGCCCTTGGGCAGCGTGCCTCGCGCCCAGCCGAAGACCAGCACCGGCATCCACAGCACCGCCGACACGGCGTAGCGCCAGCCGTTGGCCGTCCACCCGTCGATCAGGTCCGTGAAATAGCGGAGGAACAGCGGGATGCTCGACCATCCGAAGAGCGAGCCCAGGATGCACATCGTGCCCAGCCAGCGTCCGCCGGCGTGGAGGTCCGCCGCCCCGGCCCCGGGTGCGGAGGGTGGCGCGGCCGGCCGCGAAGTCATCGCGGCGACGGGATTGGAAGGGGTGCTGGACAAGCTTGGCGGGCTCGGCTGGCGGAAAGTTGGCGGGGTGGGATGGCGATCGTAGACCCCCGCGCCGAAACTGCAATCGCCGGCGGCGTTTCTGGTATGAAAGGGCATGGGACGCCCCATGCACCATTGCGGGCGCTGCGGCACAGACCTGACACGCCTGCGGGCCGTGCGCGATCCCGTGTACGGACTGCCCCTGGTGCGTTGTCCCTCATGTGGCCTGACGCTCGCGCGCCGCAGGCACCCTGCGCCGGTGTGGACGCGCCGCATCTGCCGCGCGATCCCGGTGTTCTTCGTGCTGCTGGCCCAGGCGATCATTATTCCGATCGTCACCATGGGCTTCCTGGGCATGGCGGCCCTCCTGGCCGACGAGATCGTTATGATCGGCTGGTCGCGCGACGGCACGCTCCGCCCCGACTCGTTTTACGCCCTCCTCGATCGGTACGCGGAGTACCCCGAGGAAATGGGCGCGCTCATCGGCATGATCTGCATCGCGGGGTTGGTCGGCGTGTGGATGGGCCTGTTCATGCGCCATTGGAAGCGCTGGGCGCTCTTCGCGGCGTGGATGGCGTTCGTGCTGGGATACATCGGGCTCGATGTGCTGCGAGCGCAGTGGTCCGGCCCGCGCTGGTTCTTCGCCCCGCTCCTGGGCGAGCCCTGGGCCAAGACGCCACTGCAGGGCGCGATGTGGGTGATCGTCGTGCTCGCGTCGCTGCCGATCACCTTCGCGTTGATGGCGTTCGGCGGCGCGGTGGCGCGGGCGCTCAATCGGCGTCGGATCGCCCGCCGGAAGAAGATGCTCGTGAGGCTGAGACACGCTCGAACGCCCCGATCCGGGAGAACGACATGACCACGCCTGCGACCACCCCCGCGACCGCCGCCCCCGAACGCATCGCCATCATCACCGGCGATCGCGTCTGCATCGGCTGCGGCTTCAACCTGCACGGGCAGCACGTCGTCCGCGAGTCCCACTACAACATGCTGATGGTGCGCTGCCCCGAGTGCGGGCAGGTCGCCTCGCTCCACGAGTATCCCGTTCTCGGGCCCTGGGCCAAGCGCCTCGGCTTCGTGCTCGCCGCCTTCTGGCTCCTGGTCATGCTCGCCGCGGTCGGCGCGACCACGGGCGCCCTGATGGGCGGCACGTTCCTCTCGTCCGAGGCGATGCTCTCGGGCGTGACTCGCGAGATCTCCGCCGCCCACGCCAGGCACGCGGACGAACGCCTGAAAGAGGTCGATGCAGAGATCGCCAGGCTTCAGGCCGATCAAGATGGATCGGTGCAAGCCCTCAGCCGAAAGGGAACCGCGCCCGAGCAGGACCAGCTGAGCTATGCCCAGCAATCCGCGAAGCTCGCCACGCTCTCGACCCAGCGCCAGACCTGGCAGTGGATGTCGCAGCAGGGGAGCATGCCGAACTCCTGGGTCGACGAGGAGTGGTGGAAGACCAGCCCGGGCAAGGCGGAGCTTGTTGGCGGCCTGTGGCGCTCCATCGACTGGCGGACGAGCTTCTGGACGCTGCTGGGCGCGGGGCTGATGCCCCTGGTCGCCGGGGTCTTCTGGGCCATCACCTCGCCGCGCTGGCGCGGCCGCGGACTGCTCCTCGCCTGGGTGGTGCTGGCCCTCTTCGGCGCGGGCGGGCTGGTTGTTGCGAACGCGATGCGCCTTTCCGTCAGCCAGATGCAGATGTGGGCGGGCATCCAGATGGCGCAGGCGAGCGGGCTGGCCCGCGAACTGACCGGGCAGACGCCGACCATCATGACCTTTGCCGCCATGAGTCTTCTCTTGCTCGTGGCCATGCGTTTCGGGCGGGCCTGGGCGCGCCTCGCGGTGCGTGCCCTCCTCACGCCGCGGATGCGCGCAAGCTTCGCCTATCTCTGGGTGTGCGATGGCAAAGAGATGCCTCGGACACGAACCGCGCCCGGAAAGCCCGTGTAGAAGTCGGCCTTTGGTCACGCCGCCGCGGCCTTCCCGTCGGGCGACCCCTCTTCATTGGCCATTTGGGGATTTGGCCATTTGGCCATTTCATCTCCCTACCATCCCCCGCAATGACCGACAAGCCCGAACATATCCGTAATTTCTCGATCATCGCCCACATCGACCACGGCAAGAGCACCCTCGCCGACCGGCTCCTCCAGGCGACCAACGCCGTCTCCGCGCGCGAGGCCCGCGACCAGATCCTCGACTCCATGGACATCGAGCGCGAGCGCGGCATCACCATCAAGGCCTCGGCTGTCACCGTCTTCCACCGGCACAAGCCCGGCACCACCACCGACGAGCTCGAAAACGACTACGAGGCCCCCGTCGACGACAACGCCGAACCCTCCCATCACAAAACCAAGAAGGGCGAGTCCGCCGAGGCCCACGGCGAGCTCTACATGCTCAACTTCATCGACACCCCCGGGCACGTCGATTTCAACTACGAGGTCTCGCGCGCCCTCAAGGCCTGCGAGGGCGCCATCCTCGTCGTCGATGCCACCCAGGGCGTCCAGGCCCAGACCCTCGTCAACGCCTACCTCGCCATCAATGAAAATCTCACCATCGTCCCGGTCATCAACAAGATCGACCTCCCCTCCGCCCGCGTCAACGAGGTCGCCGAGGAAATCGAGCAAACCCTCGGCTTCCCCGCCGAGGATTGCCTCCTCGTCTCCGCCAAGTCCGGCATCGGAATCCCGCAACTCCTGGCCGCCATCTGCGAGAAGATGCCCGGCCCGCGAAAGCAGGTCGTCCCCCAGCTCCGCGCCCTCATCTTCGACGCCATCTACGACGACTACCGCGGCGTCATCGTCTACTGCCGTCTCTTCGACGGCGAAATGAAGGTCGGCGACAAGATCCGCATGATGGGTATCGGCCGCTCCTTCCTCGTCACCGAGATCGGCAAGATGAACCCCAAGCCCTACCGCCTCCCCGGCGGCAAGGTCGGCCCCGGCGAAACCTGCTACGTCGTCGCCGCCATCCGCTCCCTCAAGGACGTCCGCATCGGCGACACCATCACCCTCGAGCAGAACCCCGCCACCGAGGCCCTCCCCGGCTATCAGCCCCCGCGCCAGATGGTCTTCTGCGACTTCTACCCCGCCACCAGCGAAGAAGGCGACGGCCCGGACTTCGAAGACCTGCGCGACGCCATCGAAAAACTCTCCCTCAACGACTCCTCCTTCACCTTCCAGCACGTCCACTCCGAAGCGCTCGGCTTCGGCTTCCGCTGCGGGTTCCTCGGCCTGCTCCACATGGACATCATCCAGGAACGCCTTGAGCGCGAAGGAAATGTCCAGGTCGTCCAGACCGCGCCCACCGTCTCCTACCACGTCCTCGTCCGCGGCACCGACACCATCACCGGCGCCAACGGCCAGTCCCTCAAGCCCGTCGACCCCGCCACGTCCTTCTTCCGCGACGTCAAGCCCGGCACCCAGCTCCTCGAGGTCCACAACCCCGCCGACCTGCCGAACCTCAGCTACGTCGAGGAAATTCGCGAGCCCATCTGCCGCGTCGAGATCCTCCTCCCCAAGGAATACATCGGCGACGTCATGAAGCTCTGCCTCGACCGGCGCGGCACCTACAAGTCACAGTCCTACGTCTCCGCCTCCCGCGAGATGATCATCTTCGAGATCCCCCTCGCCGAAATCATCTACGACTTCTTCGACAAGATGAAGGGCCTCACCAGCGGCTACGGCACGATGGACTACGAAGTCATCGAGTACCGCTCCGACAACCTCGTCAAGCTCGACATCCTGATCAACGGCGACCCCGTCGAGGCCCTGGCCGTCATCGTGCACCGCGAGAAGGCCGAGCACCGCGGGCGCGCCCTCATCAAGAGGCTCAAGGAACAGATCCCCAAGCACCAGTTCGAGATCCCCCTCCAGGCCGCGATCGGCGCCAAGGTCATCGCACGCGAAACCATCAAGGCGTATCGCAAGGACGTGCTCGCCAAGTGCTACGGCGGCGACGTCTCCCGCAAGCGCAAGCTCCTCGAGAAACAGAAAGAGGGCAAGAAGCGCATGAAGAACGTGGGGAGCGTGACCATCCCGCAGGAGGCCTTCATGGCCGTGCTGGATCAGGGGGATTGAGACGAATTGCGAGGTTGATGCATGGCCAAGCCAAGAGTCGTGGTGCTTTGCGGCGCGGGGCTTTCGGCAGAAGTTGGATTGCCGACGATGGCTCGCTGGTCGCAGTGCGTGCAACAACATCCGGGGATCAAAGAACGCGACCGGCGTGATCTACAAGCGATTCACATTGAATGCAACGCGATACTTGGTCAGGTGGGTGCTACCGCGGCCAATCTCGAGCATCTCGCTTCCACACTCGAAATGCTAAGACTTTGCCGCCCGGCATTTGAGTTTCAGGAGTGCGTCGAACATCGCACCCCGTCGCAAGGCCTGCGTCTGCTGCGTAGTACCATATGTCAAATATACTCGCCGGATCCAACGGACCTTCGCCACAACGCGGGAAATATGATTCATGCTCTTGTTGATCGTGCATCTGATCTGCATATTATAACAACGAATTACGATTTGAATATTGAACTTGGAGCGGCGCATTTGGGATATGCTATTGACGTGTCGTCCGAAATCGATAGAGCCAGGGCGACTCTACGAAACAAGGAAGAAGCGGATATCTTCTCCATGTATTCTGCGCCATCACGCGGGAGACCCGCCTCTCGCCCGTCACCCATTGGGCTTAGCAAGCTGCACGGATCTGTCAATTGGTTCACCTTGCCAGATGGATTATTAGTCGCGGATGCGCTGAAGTTGTGCCATAGCGACGATCGTCAGTCGTACTTTCGTTTGTTATCAATGAACGAAGGACTCGTGGATCCGACTTCAACATGTATCGTAGCTCCATCGATCACAAAAGGAGATCACTTTTTAGTTGTTGGGAGCCAGTGGAAGTCGGCGGCAGAAGCGATTCGTGCGGCTGATCAATTATGGATAATTGGATACTCGTTTCCTGCCTCCGACGCATTCATGCGATACTTCATGGCCACCTCGCTACGTCGAAACACAACTCTCGGTCGTCTCGTTGTCATTGACCCATGTGCATCCGAAATCGTCGAACGGACCGCCGGTCTGTTCGGGCCCCCTGTCTTTGCTGGGGAGATTGAATCATACCCAGTGTCGTGGACTCGGCTTCATCCCTACTTTGGTTCAATCTGCCAAGGTGATTACAAGCCAACAGCTAGCAATCAGCTGATCCGCCAATTGCAGGATGAGAATCAGGGTAAGCGGATCCTTGCAGGGAGGCATCAAACGGACGATTTGCCGTTTGATCATGATATTGGAAGGAACTCGAGAGCCCGGGATTCACGTCGTCGGTAATGTGCATGTGATGGTTCGCAAGTGCGCTAGTACCAACTGTAGTCGCTTCCGATCGGCTCGGTAGTTTGCAGATTCCATCCTGGGCAGCCTTCCCTCGCCTTTGGGCATCCCGCCCCGCTTCGGGGCGGGATGCCCAAAGCGCTCGGCCTCTTCTCCCCGTCTTTGACCGGGGGGTGCCGGGGGGCGGAGCCCCCGGCGTCGGCGAACGGAGCGCGCCTCGCGCACGCTCTCCACACGCCGCGCTCGCCGACACACTTGCTCCGGGTGGCGTGGTCAACCTGTTGACCACGCTCTTCGGTGATTGACATGTGATCAATTCTTGTGGTGTGACTCTTCCACGTGGTCAAGCTTCACCGAGCCTCGCTTGACCACGCCAGCCAGACCACGCCAACCAAACTAGGCGACAAGCATCTGGATTCCGCGTTCGAGGTAGCTCCGGATGGCGTGGCCAACCTGTGGGGCACGCCCTTTGTTCATCGCGATGCCGGCGCTCATTCCACGTGGCGGCCATCGTCGCGTATCACTTCTCCCACGGGCGAGGCGACGACAAGTCCCCGTACGTGGCAGGGCTCAGCGACTCCATCAGCACGGGCTCCCACACGACGGTGTGGCTGCGGCCAGCGATCGCCAGCACGCGCTCGCCGCGGTTCACGAGGTCGACGAGCGAGCGGACGAAGTGGTCGTCGCGCACCTGGTTTGCCCGGCGGGCCATCGCGTTCAGCCACGTTCCGCCGGGGCTCGGCCACATCGCCTCCTCCGGCAGGTCGCGCCAGGGAGGCGATTGCGGGAACTGCGCGGCGAAGTACGCGTCGAGGGCGGCGATATCGGGGAGAGCGTCGGTGAGGGGCGCGGCCCTTTTGCTGAGGAGCCGCCCAATCTTGAAGTTGCTGACTTCGCCGCCGCGCCGGGCGCTCATGTATCCGCTGAGCACGCGGAACATGGCGACCTGGGTGCGATCGCCGCACTCTTGCAGGGCCGCGAGCTCGATCTCCAGCGGCGGTTCGAGGGTGTAGAGGGGGATGCGGTCGTGCCGGGCCATTGAATAGACGGCGGCGCCCTCGCCGAAGACGCCGATGCCCTGGCGGGGCGTGCCGACGAAGAAGCTCATGCGGCCTTCGACGAGCGCGACGGTGGGGCGGAACATCTCCCAGACGCGGCGGAGCTCGGCCTGCTGCGGATGCTCGGGGTCCTTGCTGTGGCGCGAGCCGAAGTAGACGAGCTCGCCGGGTGTGCTGCGCGAGCCGGCGCGACCGGGCACGATGTGGAGGACATAGTGGTCGTCGGGCCCGAGAAGGCCGACGCGCGAGTCGTGGTCGGCGATGGCGCCGCGGATGACGATGCCGTCGGGGGGCGTGTAGCCCGGCGGGGCCGACCAGCGGAGCGACCACGCGACGCCGAGGAGCGCGGCCAGGAGCAGACCGGCCGCCAGCGCGACGCGGCGGAGGACACGTCGTCGCGGCGATGGCCCGGGGGTGCTCATGGCCCGTTGTTGGGAGACCGGGCGGGCGGCTTTCGCGCTATGGCAGCGTGATTCGTGCGCTCTCGCGCAGGCTGCGACGCTCGGCGTCGAGCACGCGCGAGACCTCCAGCGCCTCGTCGATCGTCGCGCGGGCCGCCCGCTTCTCGCGGATCGCGCTCACCACCTCGCGCACCTGGAAGTCATACCCCGCGCCCGCCTCCAGCGCGATCGTCTCCTGCTTGCCGTCACGGCACAGCAACAACTGCGGCGTGCGCCCGAGGTCATAGTCCGCCGTCCCGCGCTCGAACACCACGATGAACCGCATCCGGAAGCTGAACCCCGGCGTGTGGTCCCACGCCCCCTCGGCCACGACGTGGGCCGGCGCGCTCGCGCCGCCGAAGTGATACAGCGTGGTGACGTGATCGAGCGTGCCCGCGGAGGTGACCGCGTCGGGCCGCCCGAAGAGGTGATACACGAAGTCCGCGTCGTGGATGTGCAGGTCGACCAGCGCGCCGCCGGTGCGTTCGTTGTCGCGATAGAACTGCGGGCTCCACGCGGGCGGCGTTCCGAGCCGCTGAAACACCGCGGATTTCAAGCGTCCCAGCGAGCCGTCGACCATGCGGTCCTTGACCCAGCTCCATCCGGGCCAGAAGCGGATGCACATCGCGGGCATGCACACCAGGCCGCGCCCCGCCGCGGCGCGGGCCGCGAGCGCGAGCCGCTCGACATCCGCCGGCGCGACGGCGATCGGCTTCTCGACCAGCACGTGCTTGCCGGCCGAGAGCGCGCGGATCGCAGTGTCGACGTGCGACTCGGTGTGCGTGCAGATGCTGACGAGTTGCACCTTGGGATCACCGAGGAGCTCATCAAGGTTCGAGGTGGCGCGCACCTGCGCGGGGTCGAAGAGCTGCTCCGACGTGCCGGTCGCGATGTTGCCGCTGGTGACGACGCGCCCGGTGAGGCGCTCCGTCGCCTGATCGCAGACGCCGACGAGCGGGCAGTTGAACCCCGCGGCGTGGGCGGCGGCGTAGGCGCGGATGTGCGTGGCGCCCATGAATCCAAGGCCGATCACGCCGACGCCGATGGGGGATGTGGTGCTCATGGAATGGCTCGCGTGTGGTGTCGGATGAGTGCGGGCGCACTCTTCATATGCGATGTGGCCGTGTGTGCGGTGGGAATGTCGCGCCTCGCGTCATCCCTTCGCGCCCTTGCCGCCCTTGCTGTAGGCCTCGACGACGCCGGGATCGACGGGCGAGACCTTCCACGACACGAAGCCCTCGATCGCCTGGTACTCGGGGAGGCCGAGCGCGTCGTAGAGCTGCGCCGTGTGGCGGTTGCGGCCCCCGGCCCCCCGCCCGAACACCCGCCGGGCCCCC
>OEIV010000279.1_pt1 | contig 30912 bp, 25 predicted proteins | sample 1539231 | NCBI WGS metagenome assembly OEIV01 (sample SAMN03794762, study PRJEB22550) | activated sludge metagenome | feature: wastewater treatment plant; material: activated sludge; isolation source: Wastewater treatment plant of a petroleum refinery complex | place: Argentina: Buenos Aires ... | reverse complement strand
ACGACTGGCTGGACAACCACCTGCGCTTCGGCCTGCTGTCGCGCGTCGCCGCCTGGCTGGCCTCGGCCGACAACCACCTGCCGTGGCAGCCCAACGTCATCCATGGCAACGACTGGCAGACCGGCCTCGCCCCCGCCTACCTCAAGCTGCTGCCGGGCAGCCATGCCCGCTCGCTGATCACCGTGCATAACCTCGCCTTCCAGGGCCTGTTCGGCCACCATGCCCTGCGCGAAGTCGGCCTGCCCGAGTCGGCCTGGTCGATGCACGGCGTCGAATTCCACGGCCATCTATCCTTCCTCAAGGCCGGCCTGCACTATGCCGATGCCATCACCACCGTCAGCCCGACCTACGCCGCCGAGATCCAGACCGACGAGGAAGGCATGGGCCTCGGCGGGCTGTTGCGCGCTCGCGCCGCCCAGCTTTCCGGCATCATCAACGGCATCGACACCGTCGCCTGGGACCCGGCGCGCGACCGCCATCTGGCGTTCGGTTACGACGTCCGCCACCTCGACGCCAAGCGTCGCAACAAGGCCGACCTGCAGAAGGAAATGGGCCTGGCGGTACGCGACGACCTGCCCCTGCTCGGCGTGGTCAGTCGCCTCACCCACCAGAAGGGTCTCGACCTGGCCGCCCAACTCGCGCCACGAATCGCCGAGATGCCGGCGCAGCTCGTGGTGCTCGGTAGCGGCGAACGCGCTCTCGAAGAGACCTTCCGCCAACTGGCCGCCGAGCACCCCGGCCAGTTCGCCACCTTGATCGGCTTCGATGAAGGGCTGGCGCATCGCATCGAGGCCGGCGCCGACATTTTCCTGATGCCGTCACGCTTCGAGCCCTGCGGCCTCAACCAGATGTACAGCCTGCGCTACGGCACGCCGCCCGTGGTGCGCGCCACCGGCGGACTGGCCGACACTGTGGGCGACGGCGTCAACGGCTTCGTCTTTCGCGAACCCACCGCCGAGGCGCTGCTCGCCGCGCTGCGCCGCGCCGTCATCGCCTGGCGCGACAAGGCGACCTGGCGCAGGCTGCAGGCCGACGGCATGAGCCGCGACTTCGGCTGGAGCAATCCCGCCAGCCAGTACGCCGCGCTCTACGACAAACTGGCCAGCCGTCCCGCCGGCCGCTGAAGCGAAACCAACGGCGTGTCGCCACCGCTGACTTTGACCGCCGCCATCGCGCGCAATGGCGTGATCGGCAAGGGCAACGCCCTGCCTTGGCACCTGCCCGAGGACCTGCGCCGCTTCAAGGCATTGACCACCGGCCAGGCCGTGATCATGGGCCGCAAGACCTGGGACTCGCTGCCGGCGAAATTCCGGCCGCTGCCAAACCGGCTCAACATCGTCGTCACGCGCAATCGGGACTACCGCGCCGAAGGAGCCACGGTGGTCGGCTCGCTCGACGCGGCCATCCTGGCCAGTCAGGCACTGACACCCTTTGTCATCGGCGGCGCCGAACTCTACGCCCACGCGCTGCCGCTGGCGCAACGACTGGAGCTGACCGAGATCGACGCCGACATCGAAGGCGACGCGCATTTCCCGCACTGGGACCGCCGCCCGTGGCGCGAGGTGGCACGTGAAACGTATCGCTCCGAGGCAGGCTGGAACTACAGCTTCGTCAGCTACGAACGAGTGTAGCGTTCAGGGGTGGCGTCCCGCCACGGCTGACTTTGGCGGAAACCACGGCCCGGGGGGCGCGCGGGCCGGTTCATCAGATTGCGCTTTGAATGAATGCCGCAACTGCAGCGGGATCGTTGACCGGGCGGGGATTGAACATGGTGCTGCCGTCGCCCATGGTCCCCGCGACGATCTGTTCGAAACTGGCCATGATCTTGTCCATGGGAATGAGCTCGGACACCCGCAACGGCTGGCCAATCGCCTTCATCAGTGCTTCTACCGCCTCCGCTGCCGCATCCGCCGCGTCGCCAGGACTCATGTCGCGCGTATTGACACCCATGGCCAGGGCTACTTCGCCGAGTCTGGCGGTGGCATGGTCGCGATTGAAGCGCATGGCGGCTGGCAAGGCGATGCCGCAACCGGTGCCGTGATGAATGCCGAACAACGTGCCGACTGTGTGCGCCAGGCAATGAGCAATGCCAAGGCCCGGGCCAAGGGCAATGCCGGCCAGCGTCGAAGCGGCCAGCATGTTCTGGCGAGCGACGAGATCGGCGCCATCGGCAACCACCCTGGGCAAGTTCTCCTTGATCATCCGGATTGACTGGAGGCCGACGGCGACGCTGACGGGGTTGCCACTGGGGTTAACCACGCTTTCGATGGCGTGCGTCAGCGCATCCATGCCGGTGCCGACGGTCATTGACCTGGGCAGGCCGGTCACCAGCGTCGGATCGAGGATGGCAGTGTTCGGGAACAGTTTCAGGTCGACAATGAAGAACTTCTTGTGCAGTCGGCTGTTGGTGATCACCCCGGCGCAGGTGACCTCGCTGCCAGTGCCGTGGGTGGTCGGAATCGCGATGTGCGGCAATTGCGGTCCATCGAGGCGGAAAATGTTCATCGCCTGCAAGGCGGTGCAACCATTGGTCAGAGCGACCAGCGCAAGCTTGGCGCAGTCGATTGAACTGCCGCCGCCCAGGCTGACGATGCTGTCGGCGCCGACGCTGCGGCAATAGTCGACGGCCGCCTGAGCGCACTCATAGGTCGGATCGGCCACGACGCCGTCGAAGACACCGGCGCAACGGTCACTCGCGGCAAACGCGGCACGGTCGACCAGGCCCGCCGCCCGCACACCCGGGTCGGTGATGATTACCGCGCGTCGAGCACCGAGTGCGCGTAATTCATTATTGAGACTCGCCAGCACCTTGGGGCCGCAGACGACCTTGGTCGGCGCGGTGTGGACGAAGCTCTCGCCCTTGGGGAAGTTGAACATCATGCCGAAGGTGGCACGGTTGGGGCTCCCCTCGCTGGATGTATAGATGGTCTTGATCTGCGTGTAGCTGGTGAGCCCGTCTTCACCAAACTCGCGCCCGATGCCGCTCGACTTGTAGCCGCCGAACGGAGTGAAATCGGACAGCAGGGCAATGTCGTTGATGGACAAGATGCCGGTGCGGACCTGGTTGGCCAGCTTGCGCGCACGCTGGCTATCGGTGGAATAGATCGAGCCGGCCAGCCCGTAATCGCTGTCGTTGGCAATGGCAACAGCCTCGGCGTCGCTGTCAAAGGGAATCACGACCAACACCGGCCCGAAGATTTCCTCGCGCGCGACGCGCATTGCGTTGGTGACACCGGTAAGGACGGTCGGAGCAAAAAAGCAGCCTTTGTCGTATTGCGCTCCCGTCAGCCGATGCCCGCCACAGGCCACGGTGGCGCCTTCCGCCTTGCCGATGTCCACATACCGCTCGACGGTCTCGAGCTGCTTCCGGCTCGATAGTGGGCCCATCTTTGTATCGGGCAACAGTTGGTAACCGACAATCATCTGCTGGATGCGCTGCATCAGACGTTCGATGAAGCGGTCGTGAACCTTGCGCGAAAGCAGCAGCCGAGACCCTGAAATGCAGATCTGGCCGCAGTTCGCGAATATGCCGGCGATGGCGCCGTCGACCGCGACATCGAGGTCGGCATCATCGAGGATGATGTTGGCCGACTTGCCGCCGAGTTCCAGGGTAACCTGCTTGAGGCCCATGGCGGCGCGTTCCATGATCTGCTTGCCCACCTCGCTGCTGCCGGTCAGTGAAATCTTGTCGACTCCAGGGTGGCTGCACAAGGCATCGCCCACCGTGCCGCCCGGGCCCGTGATGACGTTGAGCACCCCCTTGGGTATACCGGCCTGGTGTGCCAGTTCGGCGATGATCAGCGCCGATATCGGCGTTGAAGACGCCGGCTTTAGTACCAGGGTATTGCCCATCACCAGCGCATGAGTAATCTTCCACATGGCCATCGGGCCCGGTACGTTCCAGGGCGCAATGGCTGCGCAAACGCCGATGGGCTCGCGGCGGATCACGTTCTCGCCAAAGGCGAAAATCGAGCCGGAATGCTCCACCGTCCGTTCCCAGGGGAACTTGTGGGCCGCATACCAGGCCAGGTTGCGCATCGAGTTGCACGCGACCCACATGCCTCCCGCGGTTCCGCCGAGCGTGTTGCCCATGCTGCGGCTGTCCGCCAGGCCGATCCGGCCCGAATACACTTCGATAAGGTCGGCGAACTGGAACATGATGTCCGCGCGGTCGCTCGGCGACCGGGCGCTCCAGATGCCCGAGTCGAAGGCTTCGCGCGCCGCCCCAACGGCGGCGTCAACGTCGCGCTCGTCACAGCACGGGACTTCCGCGACCGGCTCGCCATTACCCGGATCGAACACCTGCATGGTCTTTCCCGAAGCAGCATCAACCAACTCGCCGCCGATGAGCATCTTGTATTCATCCATGGAGCGTCTCCACACTAACGAGTGAGGTTGAAGTAACAGCGGGCAGCGGGTTCCGATGCCATTTGCACCGAGCGATCGATCCAGTCATCGGCGACCCCGTCACAGGAGGTAGTTCGGCAGCTCGGTGGCGCTATCGAGTGTCCTGACGGTACGGAAACCCCGTTCCCGCAGCAGGTCGAGACTCAACAGGATGCGTCCGGAGATTTCACCCGCGGGATGTCGACTCAACTCGAGCGCCGCTTCCGCCATCGCCTCCTCCGGCTCGAGGTGGGCCTGCGCATCCACCGTCCCGATCTCGATCGCGCCTTCACTCATTACGGCCTCGACGGGCGCTAGCGTGTTCACCGCGACATTCGCGCGCGCCAACTCGATGGCCATGCCTGCCGTCATCCGTTCAAGGGCCGCCTTGCTGGCGGCGTAGACCGACGGGCCAGCTTCGAGGTTGAACCTGGTGTAGCGCTCGGCGAAGTCGTAGGGAGCAGGCCGCGGATGGTTAACGGTGGCACTGGACAGATTGACAACCCAGCCCGCGCCGCGCGCCTGCATGCTCGGAACTGCCAGCTGGGTTAGATGCAGTGGTGCAACGACGTTGATCTCGAGGGTCTGCCGGACATCCTTCATGGCCTGGATGTGAGTAGTCTGGTAGCGACACCAGGCGGCATTATTGACCAGGATGTCCACGCCGCCATACTTGGCAATCGCCTCCGGCACGATGTGGCTACGCTGTTCCTCCTTGGCGAGGTTGGCTCCAACGCATAGGCAGTCGCCACCCCGTGCCGCGATCCAGTCGGCAACTTCGCTGAGCGAACCAGCCAAGCGGCTGGTACCGGGCTCGACGGTGCGCGCCACGAGAACCACCTTGGCACCCTCGCAGGCAAGACGCTTGGCGATGGCGGCACCGATACCGCGACTGGCGCCCGTAACAATGGCGACCTTACCATCGAGATGTCGCGTCATGATGATCAATCCTTTCTTCCAGAGGTGGATTCAAGTCTATGAGCGCCATATTAACGTATCGCTACGTTATTGTGGCACCCGACCGCGGCGAGAAAGAAAACAGTGCTTGCGAGGCTTATAACCTTACTGGTAAATTTATCGCCTTGGCGTTGTGTCGAAGCGCTGGATCGTTGCCGATCCCGGTCGGCCTGCGCGTGGCAGAGGAGACTTGGCATGAAGGCGCAATACATTCGCGGCGCGTCGCTGGACGTGCTGCTCGACCCGGATGCGGCCGCATGGCGTTCCGTCAAGAGCGCAACACTACCGCTGTCCGGCACGCCGTCGGCGCTCCAGCCGACAGCTGCGGTTCGGACCGAGTTTCCGGAAGGCAGCATCGGCGCGATCAAGCAGGTATCCGTCGCCATTGCTCATAACGGCGGTGAATTGGCGTTCCGGCTTGAGTGGAGCGATGCGAGCGCGGAGTCCGGGGCCGGCGGCCAGGATGACGTCGGTTTTCCCGACGCGGCGGCGATCCTGCTGCCGGTGCGGCCGAGGGCACCCCTGATGACCATGGGAGCCCCGGGCCAGCCGGTAAATGCCTGGTACTGGCGTGCCGACGAGAACGGCATTGGACGGCAGGTGACGGCCCAGGGACTTGGCACGACCGAGACCATCGATCGCGAGTCGGTGAAGTGTCGTAGCGTTCATCGCCAGGGTGAATGGGCGGTGGTCATCGCGCGCCATCTGCGCGTCAAGGGCGATCAACAGGTCGCCCAGATCGACGTCGGCACGGGCACGGCATTCAGCATCGCCATCTGGGAAGGAGGACATCGCGAACGTGCCGGCATCAAATCGTTCGCCCTCGGCGCGCTCGAAGGCTGGCATCCGCTGACCTTGAATCGTCCATCCTGAGCCTGGAGAAAGAGATGACAGCAAGCAAACGCCAACTGGCGATGGTGATGGACCTCAACAAGTGCCTGGGCTGCCACACCTGCACGGTGGCCTGCAAGACGCTCTGGTCGAATGGCGAGGGCATGGATTACATGTGGTTCAACACCGTCAATACCATGCCCGGCCGGGGAACGCCCAGGGACTGGGAGGCCATGGGCGGAGGGTTCGATGCGCGGGGCAACGCGAGGCCCAGTCGCTTGCCGCGCCGTGAGGAATACGGCGAGGCCTGGAAGTTCAATCACGACGAGCTTTACCACGGTGGCAAGGGTGACTCGAGCCATCTCGAGATAAATGGGGGCGCGCCCGAGTGGGGCCCGAACTGGGACGAGGACGAAGGTGCCGGCAAGTTTCCGAACTCCTATCACTTCTATCTCCCTCGCATCTGCAATCATTGCACTCATGCGGCGTGCCAGGCGGCCTGCCCCCGCCAGGCGATCGAGAAGCGGGAATCCGATGGCATCGTCACCGTCAACGAGGATCGCTGCCGAGGCTACCGCTTCTGTCAGTCCGCCTGCCCCTACAAGAAGATCTACTTCAATCATCAGAAGAAGGTGGCTCAGAAGTGCATCTTCTGCTTTCCACGGATTGACGAGGGAGTAGCCCCCGCCTGTGCGCGCCAATGTCCCGGGCGACTGCGCTTTGTGGGCTACCGGGACGACCAGAACGCGCCGATCTACAAGCTGGTGGACAAGTGGAAAGTGGCGCTGCAGCTTCATCCCGAGTACGGCACCGAGCCCAACGTGTTTTACGTTCCCCCGATCGGCCCGGCCAGCTACGGCGCGGATGGCGACATCGATGAATCGAGGCCGCGCGTTCCCGACGAATATCTCGTCAGCCTGTTCGGACCCAAAGTGCTCGACGCGCTCGCCACGGTCAAGGCCGAGCGGGAAAGGAAGCGCATCACCGGCAAGTCCGAACTGATGGATCTGCTCATCGCATACGAGTGGAAGTCCATGTTCGGTGGCCTGGATCGCGATCCGTCGACGGTATCCGTCATTCAATGGACCAAGAAGCGCTGATGCACCGCATCGCTACGAGGAGCAAACCGTGAAACTATCGTTTGATTCGGCGAGACGCAGTTTTCTCAGGGGAGGCGTCGCGGGTGCGGCGGGCTTGATGCTTGATCTCTCCAACCTCAGGCTGGCCATCGCCGGCGGTGGTTTGCCGCCGGAGGCGAAGCTCTACAAGGACTACCGGGACGTGTACCGGCAGAAATGGGCCTGGGATCATGTCAGCGTGGGAACGCACACATGCACCAATTGCGCCAGTGGCGGCTGCTCCTGGGATCTCTATGTTCGGGATGGCATCGTCTGGCGCGAGGAACAAGGCGCGCCCTACACCCAGACTAATGCCACGGTACCGGATTACAACCCCCGCGGCTGCCAGAAAGGCGCTTCGGCGAGCGCGCTGTATCGCAGTCCGGCCCGAATCAGATATCCGCTGAAGCGTGTCGGCGCCCGTGGCGAGAATCGCTGGAAGAGAATTTCCTGGGAAGAGGCGCTGGACGAGATCGCCAGGACGCTGGTCGATACGCTCTCGAAGCGCGGTGGCGCCGGAGCATATCTGGAAAATGGCAACAACTCGGACTTCGGCCCGAGCTGGATCGCCATGATGCGCTTCTTCCGGGGGCTGGGCATTCCTATCACGGAGAACTTCGCCGGCTCCGGTGACTTGATGACGGGGGCTACGCTGACTCTAGGCAATCCGGTGCCTGGCGCGTCATCGGATGACTGGTTCCGCACCGATTACTTCGTCAACTGGTTTGGCAATCCGGTGTCCACCCGCATTCCCGACGCCCATTTCATGACCGAAGCCCGGTACCGTGGCGCCAAGATCGTCTCGATCACGCCCGATTTCAGCCCCAGCGCGATCCATGCCGACTTGTGGATCGGCATCCGTCCCGGCACAGACGCTGCGCTGGCCCTGGCAGCCTGCAAGGTCATCATCGACGAGAACCTGCACGACGCACCCTATGTCGTCGAGCAGACCGATCTACCGCTCCTGATTCGCACTGACACCCAACAGTTCCTGCGCGAGTTTGATGTCGTGCCCGGCGGGCGGCAGCAATGTTTCGCCTGGTGGGACGAGAAGAAGCAACAGGTGGTCTGGTCCGCCAGTTCAGCGGACATCGAGCAGGATAAGCGCACATTGAAACTGGGGCCCGAGGATCGACCGACCCTGGAGCCAAAGGGCGCGCAGATTACGTTAGCATCTGGGAGAACCGTCGCCCTGCGCACCGCGTTCTCGCTGCTGAGAGAGAAATTGGCGGCCCACGACCTGGACAGCGCATCGAAAATCACGGGCGTGAACCCCAAGGTCATCCGTCGCTTTGCCAGGGAGTTCGCCCAAGCCAAGTCGGCGATGATCTACGCCGGGGCGGCAATGGGCAAGATTCTCCACGGCGAACTGGTGCAACGCGCCACCATCCTGTTGGCTGCCTTGACCGGAAATAACGGTCGCGCCGGTGGCGGCTGGCAGGAAATGACGTTCTGGGAGCTGGAAGGCCTATTGCTGTCAGGGCTGTACGACCATCCCAGCGATCTAATCAACACCGACAACCCGGCTGCGGTATGGGGCGCCTTCGGTGAAATCGGCAAGGAGCAGGCGGCAAGCCCGAGCTACATCTCCGGCTCGATGATGATGCTCAACAACGGCGGCACCTATGCGACGCAACTCGATCCGCGGTACAACGATCCGACCTTGCCGCGCAAACCAGAAGAGTATCTGAAGGAAGCGATCGCCAAGGGCGAGTTGCACAACGTGCCAGGTCCGGAACTCGGTAGCCCGGACGTCATTTTCAACATGTTTGGCAATCCCTTCCGGCACAATCGGATGGGCGACCGCTTGGCCAACACGTTATTCGCCACGGCGAAGCTGGTCGTCAACCTGACGCTGCGCATGGACGACACGGCGCGCCACTCCGACATACTGTTGCCTTCGGCGGCGCCCTACGAAAAACTGGGTTTCAAGTATACGATCGCTTATCCACCCTATCTGCATCTGGGCGACAAGGCGGTTGCTCCGGCCGGCGAAGCGAAATCCGACTGGGAGATCCTGTCGCTGCTCATGGAGAGGGTCAGCACCGAGGCTAAGCGGCGCAACGTTACGCAGGTCACCACCTATCGCGGTGTACCGTACGATCTGACCCAGGCGCACTGGCGCTTCACCGACAAGGGTCGCCTCGGCCCCGCCGACGATGAAAAGCTGGTTCGGCTGATCCTGGGCTTGTCGACGGCAACGCGCGGCATCACCCTGGAGAAACTGCGGGCCAGCAAGGGCGTAATGCGATATACCGGCGTCAGCGCCATCGGCGGGCGAATGTGGTGCGGCACCAGCGACTACAAGATCGACGAACCCCTGGTACCCTACCAGGACATGGTGGTCAAGAAGATGCCATGGCCTACCAGCACTGGCCGGCAACAGTTCTATATCGACCATCCGATTTTCGTTGAGGTCGGTGAGACTCTGCCGGTACACAAGGAGCCGCCGATGGCTGGTGGCCATTACCCCCTGCAATTGACCTGCGGCCACACGCGCTGGAGCATCCACACCGCTTGGCGCGACGTGGACATCCTGTTGAGGCTGCAGCGGGGCGAACCGGTGATCTTCGTCAACCCCGACGATGCGAAGTCGCGTGGCATCGGCGATCATGACTATGCCGCTGTTCATAACGATGTCGGCGAATTCGTCGCACGGGTGAAACTCACCCCAGGCATCCGCCCCGGGCAGGTCCACGTGTATCACGCCTGGTTGGCCAACCAGTTCGTGACCGGCAAGTCGAATGACGCCCTTGCGCCGAGTCCGATGCGTGTCACCAATTTCGCTGGAAAGCACGGTCACGTCAAGAGCGAAGTTGGCTGGATCGATCCCACCCAGAACGATCGTGACACCCGCGTGGACTTAAGGAAGCACGTAATCCGAGAGCACCCATGAGCCATCCCGCAGCAATCGCGGATGTCGGACAGGACGCAGCGCGCAGTCTGGCGTACGCGACCTTCGCCCGTGCGTTCAGGTATCCCGACCATGAGGCTCTGGGAGTCATCCGTGACGGAGCGCTGGTTGCGGTCCTGCGGCAACTGCTCGGTGTCGTGGCGAACGATCTGGTCGCGGATACTGATTGGGATGCCTTGCAGGATGGCGGCCCGGACAACGACTCCTTGCAGGAGGAGTTCACGCGGCTCTTCGACACGGGGGAGCAAGGGCCTGCCTGCCCGCTCAACGGTAGTCAATATCGGGGCAGCGCCATGGCGAGCATGGAGGAACTCGTTCGTTATTACAACCATTTCGGCCTATCGCTACCCGAGCGACGATACGAAGAGCCTGACCATCTGACGACCCAGCTCGAGTTCCTCCACTATCTGACCTACCAGGAGGCACAACTGGCAAGAGCGGGCGAAGATGTAAGCGGGCTCCTGCGCGCCCAGCGGGACTTCATTGTTCGCCATCCTGCTGCCTGGATTGCTGACATGCGCCAGCGATTGGCCTCGCAACAACCGTTGCGCTTCTTCCTGGAGCTGACGCGATTGCTCGAGCGGTACTTGCTTCTCGAGGCCGAGACCATCAACTTCCGAATTGGGCCCGCGACGTCCGACGACGACGCACCGGCCGACCGAGCCTGAAACGTGGTGACCAAGGAGCCGAAGCCTGGGCAGACGCATCCCGACTGGCGCCTACGGGTATCGAGTCGCGACCCCACCAGCCTCCTGGCCGGTTTGACCGACTGGTTTTCCCACACGATGGGCGTTGAGAGCCGGCCGCGACTCACATCCTTCGGCAGCCCAGGCAAGGCAGGGATGTCGAGCGAGACGCTTCTGTTCGACCTCGACTGGGAGGAAAACGGTGTCGCGCGGCACGGTGCCTTTGTGCTGCGGCTACCGCCGCCCGAGGATTCATTTCCCATCTTCCCCGAATACAACCTCGATCTCCAGGTCGACGCGATGCGGCTCGTTAGCCGAGGCGGCACGGTCCCTGTACCAAGAATTCCATGGCAGGAGCGAAACTCCAAGGCGCTCGGAGCACCATTCTTCATCATGGAGCGCATCGATGGCGCGATGGTGCCGGACAACCCCCCATACATTTTTGGCGGCTGGCTAGCCGATGCGACGCCCGCACAGCAAATTCGGGTTCAGCGGGAACTGGTCACCATCCTGACGGGTGTCCACAACGTGAACGCAAGTCTGGTGGAACGCAATTTCCTGGAGATCGACCGGCCAGGCGCCAGTCCATTGCGTCGGCACTTTGCACGCGAACGCGCCCTGTACGAATGGGGTCGCAACAGCATGCACTTTCCGCTGGTGGAAGCGCTATTCGATTGGCTCGCCGCGCATTGGCCCCGGGTGGAATCACCCGCGGTTGTCATTTGGGGGGATGCACGCCCCGGCAATGTCCTCTGGCGCGATTTTCACGCAACGGCGGTTCTGGATTGGGAGTTGGCCACGATCGGACCTCGCGAGATGGATGTCGGCTACTTGATCTTCTTTCATCAATATTTTCGCCATGTCGCCCGGGTCGTGGCTGGCCGCGATCCGATGCCGCAATTTCTGAGACGCAATAATGTCGTCAACACCTATCAGGAAATTGCCGAAACAAAACTGACCGACATCGACTGGTTCATCACCTACGGTCTGCTGCAACAGGCCGTGGTCGAGATTCGCTTGTCACAACGGCGCATTCTCTTCGGCGAGATGGAACGCCCCGCCGATACCAATGACTATCTGTACAGTCGCCGGATGATCGAACAGATCCTGGCCGACGGACCGGGCATCTGGCAGCGATAGTCATCCGAACACACCCGGATGGGAGGAATCACGGCATGACCAATGTTGTAAGTCCCGCCAGCAACCCGATTGGACCGCTAATCGAGGCCGACGAACTGTTCTGCCACCAAGTCATGGACTCGTTTGCGTGTGTTGCCTCCACCGACCTCGCGTGGACGGAGAAAGTCTGCGCCATGGCGATGGCACGCGATGGCGGCCTTCAACTGGGCTTCGGACTGGGCAAGTACACCAACCGCAATGTCATGGACTGCTATGCCGGCGTCTCCCGGGGGCGGGAACAGATCACCGTCCGCGCCAGCCGCAAGCTGGCACCACAGCCTAATCTGACCGTCATCGGTCCGGTACGTTATGAAGTAGTGGAGCCGTTGGCGAAAGTTCGCTTCGTCCTGGAGCCCAACCCGGTCCAGCCGATTGCCTTTGATTGCCTGTTCGAGGCGCGAGTGCCGGCACGCTTCGAAGACCGCACACATATACGGCAAGGCTACCGGGTGATGTCGGAGCTCGTGCGTTATCACCAGACCGGGGTCGCGTCGGGCTGGATCGAAGTCGATGGTGTACGTACGACCATCACGCCCGATGCCTGGGTATCGACGCGGGATCATTCCTGGGGCGTCCGGCATGGTGTCGGACAGCCGCCGCTGGACGCCGAGCCGGTGGGCGATGGCATTGCCGGTAATTATGAGTTCTTCTGGAGCCCTGTCTACATGGAACGGCCGGACGGCAGCCACTATGCGTTGTTCCTGAACTATGCGCTGGTCGAGACACCTCACGGCAGCACCAAGACCGTGATGTCTGCAATCGAGTATCCGGATGGTCAGATCGAGCGGATCGCGGACATCGAACCGGACCTTAAGTACGACGCCCGCAACCGACGCTTCAAGGGCGGCACGTTGCACTGCAAGATGGCCGACGGATCCCTGCGGCCACTACATGTGGAAGTCATTTCCGACACGGGATTTCATCTTGGCGCCGGGCTCTATTTCGGCTTCGATGGCCACTATCACGGCGGCTGGCGCGGCGACCTGCACGTCGATGGTGAACGCATCTCCGACTGCGCGAGTCTGGAAAACGCCAAACGCCTGCACCAGATTCGCGACACGGTGGTGCGGGTCAGCGATCCGGTTGGCGGTGGGCACGGCTGGGGCAACTGGCAACCGGTAATGGTCGGCAGCAGCAGCAGGCACGGCCTGAGGGCCGAGAACTCGTTCTGGTAAAGCGCTCAGGACGGAAGAACCGAATCTCGCGCACGGCGCCGTCCGATCTGCGGTGTTGCTCATTTGCCACGGACGGCACGGCGCTAACGAAGCATATTTACTTATCGATACGGTTATCGCTACACTGTTGGTAATGTGCCTGCCACATTGGCACCGTTCACACAAGGAGGAGGAAAAAATGAGAGCAAGAAGGACGGGGGTAAGCACCCGGCGCGCCATTCCCACATTAATTGCGGCGATCATGGCCGGCGGCGCCACATGCGCCCAGGCCCAGACCCCGGCCCTAGAGGAAGTCATTGTCACGGCGCAGAAGCAGAGGGAGCGCTTACAGGATGTCCCGATTTCGATACAGTCGTTCGGCGCCCAGGCACTAGAGAACGCCAACGTCACGAGCTTCGCGGACATGCGCACCCTGGCGCCCTCCGTTGAGATCAAATCCTATCCTGTCGCATCGGAAGACCTGCTGGTGCAGATCCGCGGCGTGCCAAGCCAGGCCATGAACATCTTCACCGACCTGGCCACCCCGATTCACATCGATGGTGTCTATATCGCCCGTGGCAGCGGTCTGAACCTGACCGTTGCCGATCTTGATTCCGTCGAGATTCTCAAGGGTCCTCAAGGCACGCTCTATGGGCGCAACGCCATCTCGGGCGCCGTCAACATGGTGACCAGCCGTCCGACCCAAGAGTTCGGGTTCAGCCAGAACCTGACCGTGGGCAACTACGGCAAGATGGTCACCAAGACCTCACTCAACGTGCCCGTGACCGAGACACTGGCCATGAAGCTGGCCTTCGTGCACGATCAGCGCGACGGCTTCATATCCGACAGCAATGGCGGCAGCCGCGACTGGGGCGACAGAAAGGCCGATGCAGGGCGTTTCGATGTGCGCTGGAAACCGAGCAGCAGGGTCACCGTCGATTACGGCTACGACACCGCCAGTACCCGCTACACCTCGTCGGTTAACCAATGCCTAAACCAGCTGAACTCCCTGGAACCGTTCGCACCAACGGCCCTCGCCTACACGGCCGATCCGTGGCTATGCACCGGCAAGCGGCTCGACTCGCTACCCATGCCGAACAATGCGAATGTTCGGATGAGTCCGGAAAGCACGGTCCGCAATTCCGGACACAACCTGACCATCAACGTTGCCCTCAGCGACGATACGACGCTTCGGTCGATCACCGGGTACCGCACGTTGCGCGATACTCATTACTGGGGTGTGCTGACGGGCGACTACACGACCATGGCCGACGCCAATATCAACTTTCCGGGCAATGTTTATGTACCCAACGGCCTTGGCGGCGTCATCGGTCCCATCTCCGCGGCCGGCCTGGTCATGCCGGCCAAGTCGCATAAAATCAACGACGATTACTGGTCGCAGGAATTCGTGCTGTTGGGCAAGCTCGGGCCGTCGCTCAAGTACACCGCTGGTGTTTACTACTTCAAGGAAGACGGCAAGCAAACCGAAGCACCGGGATCGGGTTTGATGGCCAACCTGGCTGGTGCCGGCGTGTTGCCGGGCGGCCAGTCGCCGATGGAACTGATCTCGGTATTCCAGGGCGAACAGGCCAAGGCCGACAACAGGTCGTGGGCGATATTCGGGCAGGCAACCTGGACGCCGGGCATTCTGGACAACAAGCTGGATATCACCGCCGGCTTGCGCTACACCAAGGACAAGCGGGACGCCTCCGTCTATTACGGCGGCAACGATACCTATCTCAGCGTGCCCTACGGCATGCCGCCGGGCGCGCTGGCCAATTTCGCCGTGACTTCGGCGATGCCGCCCGGATTGCTGATGTTGCCCGGCGGGCCGCGCATCGGCGCTCCCGGCCAGCCCGTATCCGGCTCGGTTACATCGTCGAAGACCACACCCAGCCTGACGGTGCAATACCATGTCAATCCGGACGTGCAGACCTACGCCAGGGTGGCGCGCGGCTATCGCTCGGGTGGCTTCAATGACCAATCGGCCAACGGCGTTAACTTCGCCAAAGGCTACAAGCCCGAGACCATGACTTCTGTCGAACTCGGGATGAAGGGAGACTTTCTCGATAAGCGGCTGCGCACCAACCTGGCAGTCTTCCGCAGCAAGTACAGCGACCAACAGGTTAACGTTTCGGGCGACCAGTTGCGAGTGTACGAGATGCTGAATGCCGGCAAGTCCACCTACAAGGGCTACGAGCTTGACCTCGCGGCGGCAGTAACCTCGGCATTGCGCCTCGGCCTCAATTTCTCCCATGTCACGTTCGACTACGACAAGATCGTCGATCAGGGCGTCGATGTCACACGCTTCTATCACATGCTGCCGGCCAAGAACACCTACGCCGCCACGCTGGATTACGTCTTCGGCAACGTCGGTCCGGGCCGACTCAACTGGCACTTGGACTACGCCCATGTCGACAAGACCTATACCAATACCGCTGATCTATACACCATCAGCGGCGGAACGGCGACGCTACTGGCGCGGACCAATCCTGGCAGCCTGACGACCCCGTCCTATGGTGTCTGGAACACGCGGCTGGCGATGGTGGTGCCGATGGCCAAGATCGGCGGTGGCCGTGGGGACCTGACCGTTGGCCTGTGGGTGAAAAACGTTACCGACAAGAAGTACACGGCGTTCAACATCGATTACGGTAAGTACGGCACGCCATTCGGCATGGCTGCGGTATGGGGCGACCCGAAGACCTACGGCATGGATCTGACTTACCGGTACTAACCTTCCCACGACGGTGGCTGTATCACCTCTTCTGCATGAAGCACCGTCGACCTGTGCCCGGCATGCGTTGCGTGCCGGGCTATTTTTTCCAATGCGCAAGAACCGGGCCAACCGGACGGTTCGTCGCAAGGCGATAGAATTTCCATCAAATAACCACGCAAGGCTCGAAACCGCGAAATGAATCGCAAGAAGTCTTCATCGACCCATCGCCCGATCCCGGCCGCCGATCGTTCGAACGCAGCGATCCGGCGCAAGCCGGGCCGGCCAGCCAGGATCTCGCGCGAACTGATCATCGCGAAGTCATTGGCCATTCTCGCCACCGCTCCGGTGGAAGACTTCATGATCAAGACGGTCGCCCACGAACTGGGCACCGCATCGATGGCAATCTATAACTACTTCGGCAGCCGAGAAGACCTGTTGGTAGCCGTGGCCGACGAGGTCTGCCTGATGTTCAAGGCACCCAAGCCCAGAAGCACCTGGCAGGAAAGCCTGCGTGCCTGGCTGGTGGCGCTTAAGAAGCACGCGGATCGGTACCCGTTCATGCCATCCATCATCGGCATCAACAGTCATACGTCGGTGGGCTGGCTCAAGATCACGGCGCCGGTGATGGTACTCATGCACGAACAGTTGGGTCTTCGGAACAAGCGACTCGCCTTGGCATCATCATTGTTCGTCACCACCGCCGCAACCATGATCCACGCGTTGCAGTTCTCGGCCAGCTATCGCAAACCCGATGTCTTCCCCAAGCTCGAGGAAATCGGACTTAACGAGCAGGAAAGTGAAGTCTTCAGACACGCGCCGCTGCTGAAGATCAAGGAAAAGGAATTGTTCGATGCCCTGTTCGAGCAATTGATCAGGGGAATCGATATCTTTCTCTGACGCCAGCCAAGCGAGCCGGTGTGTTGTCACGGCTGACTTTGATCGTTTCGGCCGACATCACACATGCTCCAACCACCCGACCGGGAGACATCGATGCAAGCAGGCAAGGCCAAGTTCTCATTCACCAAGATCATTGTCGATGACCTCGACAGGCCAGCAACCTTCTACAAGGCTGCCTTCGGCATGCGCGAGATGGCACGCATCCAGGATGCGCTGACACCCGAGCGCCCGATCGAGGAGATCATTCTGACGCTCGCCAACGACATGACCAGCGAGCCACCACTGGTCCTCTTCAAGTTTCTCGGCGAACCGGCGCCCAAGGCCAGCGACGTCATCCTCGGCTTCATGGTGCCCGATGTCGATGCCACGGTCGAGCGCGTTCGGAGCGCGGGCGGCAGGGTAGTACGCGCGCCAAAAGACCAGCCGGACCATGGCGTCCGCGTGGCGTTCGCCACTGATTGCGATGGCCGCCTGCTGGAGATTGTCCAGATGCTCACCGTGCCGGCTGGTCATTGATCGAATAGGGGCGAATATGTCCGAAATGCGCTTCGACGGCAGAGTTGCCGTGGTCACCGGCGCGGGTGGCGGCCTTGGCCGCGAATATGCATTATTGCTGGCCAAGCGTGGCGCCAAGGTGCTGGTGAATGATCTGGGCAGCGACGGCGGCGGTCGGGGAGCCAATACTGCGATGGCTCAAGCCGTGGTCGACGAAATACGCGCATTCGGCGGCATCACGCTTGCGAACGGCGATTCCGTGGCAACCACCGCCGGCGCGGACGCGATCGTCCAGCAGGCGCTCGACTTGGGGACGGATCGATATCCTGATCAACAACGCCGGCGTGGCCCGCGGCGGCAACCTCGCGACACTCACCGATGACGACTATGAGTTCGACATGGCAATCGCCTCCGGCGGCACCATGCGGGTCACGCGCGCGATCTGGCCAAGGCTGCTGGAACAGGATTACGGTCGTATCGTGAACGTCTCGTCCGGTTCGGTGTTCGGCATGGGCGCGGGCATCAGCTATCCGGCCACCAAGGCGGCAAGGACGACAGTATCGAGGATGTGCGCGACCACTGGCGCGAGGTTATGGATACCTCTGGCTTCCACATTCCCGCGTCGACATTCGAGTACCGCGACCCCGATCCGGAGGCCTGGGACAAGTTCAAGGCATTGATGAAGTAGGCGGCGTCCTGCCACGGCTGACTTTGGCGAGCAACCGCGGCCGGCTGGTCAGCGATGGCCGCCGCCATGGCCATCGTTGGCCGTCGTCCCCCAGACCGGTATCACCGGCTGCCGGCCGATCATCTGTTCGGGCGTAACACCGCCGACCATGTGCAGCGGCCCGGGGAAGCCCATCAGCTTCCAGCCGGCGTAATCCCGGTTGCCGCCGTACTTGGGATCGGCGATGAAGCCGAGCAGCGCGTGGAAGCGGATGGTGGCGAAAAAATCCTGCGCGCGCGCCATCTGCGCGGTCCAGCCAGTCAGGGTGCCCTGCTCCATCGCCGTCAGCACGCGCTGGCGCCACGCACCGTCGAGGTCGGCGAAGGCGTGGCCGTGCGCATCGACGCACAGGGCATCGATGGCGGCCAGCGCCTCCCGATAAAGCGGCAGCGCCCGGGCATCCTCGGCCGCCAGCGCCTTGTCGATGAAGTTGGCGCAGCCGGCCTCGGCGGCGCCGGGGTCACGGTCGGTCGGGATGATTTCGGCGCAAATGGCCTCGACGCAGCGCCATTCGGCCGGATTGAGGGTAACCGGCTCCTGGCCACGCGCGGCGGCCAGCGCCGTCAGCGGCCGCGGCAGTTGCATGGCCACCAGGCAGACGCCGAGGGTCCTGACGAAGTCGCGGCGGGCGGGTTGGTCCATGGTTTACCTCAGATTAAGACGCCGCGCCTCGCGCGCAACATGGTCGGCGACGCGATAGGCGTTGGCGACGATGGTCAGCGTCGGGTTGTAGCCGCCGGAGGTGGGAAAGCAACTGCCATCGACCACCCACAGATTCTCGACTTCGTGGCTGCGGCACCAGCGGTCGAGCACGGACTTCTCCGGATCGGCGCCCATGCGGCAGGTACCCATGAAATGCCCGGTGCTCCCTTGCGTCATATCCACCACCCAGCTGCGCTCGGCGCCCGCCGCCGCCGCGATCTCGGTCATCTTGCGCTCGTAGTAGGCTTTCAGCTTGAGGTCGTTGGCGTGATGGGCATGGGTGATGCGCCACACCGGCAGGCCGGATGCGTCCGTGTGGGTCGGGTCGAGATCGACGCGGTTGCCATGCACGGGCAGGTCTTCGCCGATGCCGATCAGGGCGTGCACCCGATTGAACTGGCGCAGATAGTCCTTCAATGCCGCGCCCCAAAGCCCGCCGGCGCTGGTGGCATAAACGATGGGCGTGGCGGGGTAGGCCTCGGTGACGACAGCGCCGCGCACGAAGCCGCGGGCTGGATCGCTGGCGTGGAGGTCGTCGATGGCTTGTCCGGAAATGGGCCCCAGCCAGCCGCGGGTCACCGTTTCGTGCAGGTAATAGACGGCCGGCAGCACGTGGTACATCAGGTTGCGCCCGACCAGGCCGCTGCCATTGGCCAGGCCATTGCGAAAGCGGCCGGAGCGCGACATCAACAGCAGATGCGCCGAGCCCAGGCTGCCGCCGGCCAGCACGAACTGGCGGGCACGCACCTCGTGCTGGTCGCCCCTGGCGTCGAGATAGCGCGCCGCCCGGATGCGGCCCGTGTCGTCGATGGCCAGTTCGTGGACCAGGCTTTGCGGGCGCAGGTCGAGCCGGCCGGTCGCCAGTGCGCGCGGCAGCCCCACGGAAATCGGCGAGGCCTTGGCGTCCACCGGACAGCCGAACATGACGCACATGCCGCTGTTGGTGCAGCCGGCGCGGTTCCGGTAGGGCTGACTGTTGACGGCGATCGGTATCGGGAAAGGCGCGTAACCGAGCTTGCGCACGGCGCGATCGAACACCTGGCTGCCACTGCGCGGCGGATGGGGCGGATTCGGATAGCGCTTGCCCGGCCGCAGGGCATTATGGACGGCGCCGCCCGCGACGCCATAAGCCGCTTCCGCCTTGTCGTACCAGGGTGCCATTTCGGCGGCGTCGACCGGCCAGTCGGCCAGGCTGGCGCCCGCGATCGGCCCATCCTGGCTCAGCGTCCTGAACTCGTCGGGCCGCAGACGCCACGACATGGCGCCCCAATGCACGTTGCTACCGCCAACGCATTGCCCGATCATGGAGAAGCGGCGCGGCCGCGCGGTCTCCGTTTCGTCCCGGCGCAGGGTTTCCCTCAGTTTCGGCGCGAAGCCGGTACCGCGAATGACGTTCGAAAGTTCGTCGTGGCCCATGAAGTCGGCGTGACCCAGGCGCGGCCCGCGTTCCAGGGCCACCACCGACATGCCGGCACGGGTGAGTTCGTCGATCATGACGCCGCCGCCGGCGCCGGTGCCGACGACGCAGACGTCGAAAACTTGCCGGCGGCGCGGCGCCATCTCAAGCCTCCTTCAGCTGACGCAATTCTTCCGGCGACAGGCGTATCGAGCAGGCGGCGATGCTTTCGCGCAACTGCCCCACCGAACTGCAACCGACGATGGGAATGGTCGGCAGCGGCTGCGAGGTCAGGTAGGCCAGCACGATGTCGTTGACCGAGGCGCCACGGCGGGCCGCGATCGTCTTGAGCGCCGCGACCTTGCCCAGGTTGCGCTCGTGATAATAGAGGGCGGCGACATCGGGGCCGATGGCTTCCTTGGCGAGCCCCGCCGCCAGCTTGCTGAAGATGCCGCGGCTCTGGCCAGAGTAGGGAATCATGGTCATGCCGGCCTGGTGCAGTTCCTGGTAACCATCCTCGTAATAGCCGCCGGGTGCGTAGGTCATCATGGCGGTTCGGTCCGGTTCGGCCAGCCCCCACATCGGCTGGCAGGCGACGAAGCCCGAATGCCCAAGGCTGGCGGCATACTGCCGCGCTTCCCGGATGCGGGCCACGCTCCAGTTGGAACAGCCGAAGTGGCGGATGCGGCCGGCCCGCTGGTGGCCGATCAGCGCATCGACAATCTCCTGGACCGGCCGCGCCGGATCATCGCGGTGAAGCCAGTAGAGATCGATGCAGTCCAGGCCGAGCAGTTCCAGGCTGCCGGACAGGTCGGCATCCAGAAAAGCCGGCGTGACCCGCAAGGCGAAATCACCCTTGCGGTAGTCGAACTCGCAGCCCTTGGTCGCGATCACATAATCGTCGCGTGGCCGCTCCTTCAGCAACGCGCCGAGCGTCCGCTCGCTGGCGGCATGCGGGATGCCGGGAATCCAGTCACCATACGAGTGGGCGGTATCGATGAAGTTGCCGCCGGCCGCGAAATAGGCATCGAGAATCTCCCGCGCCTTGTCCACGGGCTGCGCGGTGCCGAACATGTTGGTACCCAGGCAAAGCTGGCTGACGCTCAGATCGGTTCCGGCAATGGCAAGCTTGGCTAGCATGGCAAACTCCTCTCGGCACTTCACTTGCCGCGTCGTTGGGCGATGAACTCGTCGAGCACCTGATAGAGGTACTGGCAGTCCTCGATGGTCATGGTCGGATGACAGGGTAGCATCAAGCCGTGGCGCATTACTTGGTCGGCGTTGGGACAGCCCTCCGGGTCAACGCGGAAGTTCACGCCCTTCATCATCGGCTGCCGCGCGGCATGCCCGGAGAAGATCACCCGCGTGAAGATGCCGGCGTCCTCCAGGAAGATCTGCAGTTCGCGCCGGCTCCAGCCCAGTTCCGGCCGCAGCATGACCGGATAGCAGATCCAGGTGGTGAACACGTCGTCGTGCACACGGGCCTTGATGAACACGTCCGAATGCTTTTCCATGTACTGGCTGTGCAGGCTGAAGCGTTCCTGGCGCAGGCGGGTGAACTCGTCGAGCTTGTTGATCTGCTCGTGGCCGAAAGCGGCCCCCGCCTCGTTGGGAATGAAGCCGTAGGCGATCTCCTCGAAGATGAACATTCCGTCATACTCGATGTCGTCGATGTTCTCCAGGAAGCGGCCATCGCTGTCGCCCTTCCGGGTGCCGTGCATGAACTTCTCGGAAGAACGGCCCCAGTTGCGCAGCATCAGCGCGCGATCCCACAGCTTGTCGTCGTTGATCGCCACCAGGCCGCCGTTGCCCAGGCAGGTGATGATGTGGAAGATGGAAAAGCTGGTGACGCTGATGTCGGCTCGCTCGCCGGCAGGGCGACCGCGATAGGTGCCGCCCAGCGTGTCGCAACTGTCCTCGATCAACTTCAGCCCGTGCTTGTCGGCGATCGTCCGCAGCCGGTCCCAGTCGGGCATGCCGCCCACCAGGTTGGGAACCAGCATGGCGCGGGTCCTGGCGGTGATGTTGCGTTCGATCTTGTCGATGTCGATCTGGTAGGTGTCGGGCTCCACGTCCACCAGCACGGGGACATGGCCATTGAGCACGATGCCGGAGATGTCGGTGCCGAAGGTCAGGGTTGGGGTGATGATCTCGGAGCCGGGCGGCAGATCCAGCAGGCGGATGGCCATCAACAGGGCCGAACTGCCGGAATTCACCATCACGCCATGCTGCTTGCCCAGCAGCTTGGCGCAACGAATCTCGAAGGACTGCACGTTGAGCATGGGCACCATGCTGGTCTTCATCACGTTCACCACGGCATCGATCTCCTTCTGATCGAGCATGGCGCCCCCGTAACGAATCTCCCGTTTCGCAATCGTCATTGCCGCCCCCTCTCCTGTTTGCGTTGATGGTCGCGACGACCGGCGCGCCGCACGGGCCAATTATGCTTGGCTCGATACCACGCACCGAGGCCGCAAAGCTGCAACAGGGGGACGGAATCGCTCAGCACTTGCCGGCAAGCCGCAATCAGCGCAACATGGCGCGCCATGAGCCATCCCGCGCCGAACAAGTTTCCTCGCGCCGTCCCGGCCGATTTTCCGCTTGCACTGCTGAGGGACATCGCCGCCATCGGCGAGGATCCGGCGGCGATTCTCGCGCGGCTACGCCTGCCATTCACCGTAGACGACCTGGGGGGAGGTCGGGTGCGCCTGATTTCCGACGAACACTTCATGGCGATCTACCGCACATGCGTCACGCTGCTGTCCAACCATGCCAACCGCGAGCGCAACCTGCCGCCGATGAGCAAGGACGAAGTGGACATGCTGTGCTACTGCGTGATCAATTGCGAAACCCTGGAGGCGGTGATCCAGCGCGCAGTGCGCTTCTGCGCCATGCTGGGGGGCCGGGCGGCGGAACTCTCCCTGGAAATCCAGGATCAGGACGCGATATTCCACATGGATACCTTGCGCTTGCCGCGCAGCACCAGTGGCCTGCTCGCCGACCTGACCGGATTGTCGTTCTATCACCGCCTGTTCAGCTGGTTGATCGGCGAGACGCTGACAATTGCCGGCTACGCGGTCACATACGAACATCGCGGCAACACCGAGACGCTATTGCGACTGTTCCATCATCCCATCCTCTACCAGCAGCGGGGCAATCACTTTCGCTTCCCGGCAAGCTACTTGGCCAAACCGGTCGTGCGCAGCTACCAGCGGCTGCTGGAACTGTTGCGCCTGTTCCCGTTCGACCTGATGCGTGATCCTTCGGGCGAATTCCGTTTCGCCGAAACCATCGAGCACCTGATCAACACCCAGTTGGCACGCGGCGAGCCCGTCCCGACCGTGGCTCAACTGGCGAGCGCGTTCAACATCAGCAGCGCGACGTTCCGCCGACGCCTGGCCGACGAGTCCGTGAGCCTGCGGGACATCAAGGAGGGCTGCCGGCACCGGCTCGCCACGGAACTGTTGGCGCCAGGTTCGCGCCTCAAGATCGCCGAGGTCGCCAACCGGCTAGGCTTCGGCGATGCCCGTGCTTTCCGCCGTGCTTTTGTCCAGTGGGCGGGGCGGTCGCCGGACGCCTATCGCGCCGAACTGGCACAGGCCAAACCGCGGACAGGTTCCACCGGAGCCCTTGCTGCGTCTACATCGGATGCTCCGCGCCAGCGTTCGAACCATATGCCTTCGCCAGTAATTCCGGCGACGTCTCGTGGCTCGTCATCGAAACGGTACCCGTGACACCAATGCCACCGGGCGGTGGCTCGGGAACGCGATCCGGGCACTTGCCTACCTCAACCCAGAACCAGAGGATGCCTGCGCAGGGAACGGCCAGGTACGGCACGGACGCGGATGCGACACCGCCACCGGGCGGGACGCGCACGATGTCCAGCATTGCCCGGAACATGGCACCGCGGTTTTCCGCGCACACCCGCCGCCCGAAATCCGCGGCCAGGCCGAGAAACGCCTCGTCGGTCGTCGCCGGCGAGCGTATCAACAGGATGGCCAGTTTGTGCACCGGCCCTGACTCGACGGTTCGCTCCGGCCCCGACAGCAGATATTCGGTCACGGAACCAGCACGCTTGTTGGATCGGTCCATGAACTTCATCTCGTCCTGATCCATGATGGCACCGGCCTTGACCGGGTCGAAACCCTTGGCCGCCACTTGCCGATCGAACCAGAATTCCGAGATCGTATCGAACCCTGGATCGACGTCGCCGAGCACATGGTTGCGCACGTATTTCGCGAAGGGATAGTGGCACATGCCCAGCGGCGCGTGGCTGGTTTCGTAATAGCGCTGGAAGTCCTCTCGCGACAGATCGGGACGACGCGAAAGGATGCCGAGGCTCTTGTTTTTTGATGTGACGATCGGCATGGTGGCTTGGATGCAAAAAGGATTCGACGGTCGATTGATCGGCATGGCAATGGATGCGATGATACTGGCGAAGCTTTCGTTTTGAATCACCGGAGAGCACATTGCGCCTGGCCCTGAATTTCGATGCCGTCGAACTCGAGCACGCAATCCGCATGCGCGTACCCGACTTGACGATATTGAAGCCGGATGCACAAGGAAATATCGCCGGCGACATCGATGCCCTGCTGACTTCCTTCGCGGGCATCGCGCCGTTGGCCGAGTTGATACCAAAATGTCATGGCCTGCTCTGGATCCACGTGCTCGGCACCGGCGTGGACGGTTTTCCCCTGGCCCTGGCCGAGGGCAGGCAACTCACCTGCTCCAGGGGCGCCTCGGCGGTGCCCATTGCCGAGTGGGTGATGGCCATGATCCTCACCCACGAGAAGGATCTGCCGAACCGCTGGGCCAAGGCGCCGCCCGCGCACTGGTTCGCCGCCGAACTGGGCCTGGTCGCCGGCAAAACCCTGGGCATCCTCGGCTTCGGCGCCATCGGCCAGGCCCTGGCCCGCCGTGCTCTGGCCTTCGACATGCGGGTGGTTGCCCAAGTGCGTCGGCCGCGGCCGAGCCCCATGCCCGACGTCGAACTTCTGGCGGAGCTGGACGCCTTGCTGGCTGCCGCCGATCATCTAGTGCTGGCACTGCCGGCCACGCCTGAAACTCATCATCTCCTCGACGCCACGACCTTCGCCAAGCTGAAGCCAGGCGCCCACCTGATCAACATCGCCCGCGCCAGCCTGGTCGATCAGGAGGCCCTGCGGGCAGCCCTGGACAGCGGCAGACTGGCCCGGGCCAGTCTGGACGTGGTCGAACCTGAACCCCTGCCCGCCGACCACTGGCTCTACAGCCATCCACGGGTGCGTCTCAGCCCCCACATCTCCTGGTGCGGCCCCGGTATCGTGCAGCACATCCTCGGCCTGTTCCTGGACAACCTGGAGGCCTTCGCGCAGGGCCGCCCCCTCGGCGGGGCCGTGGATGTCGCTGCCGGCTATTGATCCCCGCAGGCCGGCCCCATGATCGTCGCCACCGCCGGCCATGTGGATCATGGCAAGACCTCGCTGGTGAAAACCCTTACCGGCGTCGACACCGACCGCCTGGAGGAGGAAAGGCGCCGGGGCATGACCATCGACCTGGGCTACGCCTACCGGCCGACCACATCCGGCAAGGCCATCGGCTTCATCGACGTGCCCGGCCATCGCCGTTTCCTGCACAACATGATCGCGGGCATCAGCGGCATCGACCTGGGCCTGGTGGTGGTGGATGCCGGCGAAGGCGTCAAGCCCCAGACCCATGAGCACTTGCAGGTGCTGCGCCACTTGGGCGTGACGCGGACGCTGATCGCCCTGACCAAGATCGACCGGGCCGAGCCGGCGCAACGCGATACGGCCCGGCGGGCTATCGCCGAACTGCTGCCCGACAGCGCGATCTTCCCTGTCTCGAATCTCAGCGGCGAAGGCATCGCCGCCCTCGGCACACACCTGGACCAACTGGCCGGGCAATTGCCGGTGCGCGGCAGCGAAGGCCTGTTCCGGCTTTCGCTGGACCGCTGCTTCCTGATCAAGGGGGCCGGCCTGGTGGTCGCCGGCACCGTGGCCGCCGGTCGGGTGCGCATTGGCGACAGCCTGCGACTGTTCACCACCAAGGCCGGGGACCAGGGGGTGCCGATGCGGGTCCGCGGCCTGCGTGTGCACAACCAGCCCGCCGAAACAGGCCAGGCAGGCCAGCGCTGCGCCCTGAACCTGGTGGGCGAGGCGCGACCCGAGGACATCGAGCGCGGCGACTGGCTCTGCGCCGCCGACACCGTCAACCCCTGCCTGCGTTTTGATGCGCTGGGCTCGGGTGATCTGCAAGCTCAGCAACGAGTGCGGCTGCACATCGGTGCCAAGCGCATGCCGGCGCAGGCTCTGCAACTCGATGACGAGGGCCATTGGCAGTTGCTGCTGCCGCGCGCCCTGCCGCTGGCCTGGGGCGACCGCTTTCTGATTCAGGATGAGTCCGGGAACCGAATCCTCGGCGGCGGTCGGGTGCTGGCACCTCACGCGCCCCGCCGCGGCCGGCGCCGTCCCGAGCGACTGCGCCAGCTGCGCACCCTGGCGCTGCCGACGCCCGGGGAGTGCCTCGCCCAGGCCCTGCGCGACGACGACGTGATCGACTGGCCCGCGTTTCGTCGCGCCGCCAATCTGAGCGAGACGGAGGGCGAGGTGCTCCTGGCCGATTGCGCCGATTTGATTCAGGCCCGACAAACCGGCGCCCATTACCTCCTGACTGCCAACCGTTGGTCGCGGATTCGCGAACACTTGCTGACCCTGGTCCGGGCGCGGCACTCGGCCAATCCCGCCGCCGAAGGCCTGCCGCAGCGGGATCTGCTGCGTCCGGGCACCGACCCGGCTCCTTCGCCGGTCCTCGCCGCGGCCCTGCAAGACCTGCTGGCCGACCGGACGCTGGTGCCGCGCGGCGCGGCGGTGGCAACGGCCGGTTTCCGACCGCAACGGCCACCGGCCCTGGAGGAGGCCTGGGCGGTGCTGCGGGACTTCCTGGCCCGGGGCGGCAGCCGCATTCCGCTGTTCTCGGAAATGGAGAAGGCGCTACCGGTGAGCAAGAAGGATTTGTTCGCGGCCATCAACCTGGCGGTACACGACGGCCGCCTGCAACGAGTGAGCCGCCGTCGCGTCGCCCTGCCCGAGGTGATCGGCGAACTGCGGCAAGAACTGCGTGCGCTCGCCGGCACCGGCGGCCGCTTCTCGGTGATCGAGGCCAAGACGCATCTCGGCCTGGGCCGGGACCTGACCATCGAGATTCTCGAATACTTCGATGCGGCCCGTTTCACCCGCCGCGTCGGCAACGCGCGGCAACTCACCGCCGCCGCCCACTGCTGAGGAGGACAAGCCGCGTGACCGATTCCCTTGTCGCCGATATCGAAAACTGCCTGGAGAACGGCTGGTCCGACGGTCTGCCGGTGATCCCCCCCTATTCGGGCCTGGTGGACGAGATGCTCGCCGCCATGGGCTACGCCGCCACCGACATCATCGGCGACATTGCCGACCAGCAGATTCAGGTGCGCGCCGAGCATGCGGCGGCCACGGCGGTGATGGCCGGCTGCAAGACCGCCTACGGCCCCTTGCTGCGGGAACTGGCCCTGGCGGCCCTGGACCCGCGCTTCAACCTGAGCGGCACCGAAGTCACCACCGGCGGCGCCAGCGTCACGGTCTTCGTCAGCGGCCCGGTGGTCGAAGCCTTGGGTTTCGAGCACGAGGCCAATGCCCTGGGCGCCAACAACCGGGCCAACGCCACCGTCGGCCGCTATGCCCAGATGCTGCGCCACTTCTGCGGCCGGGGCGGCGGCGTGCTCAAGTGCCACGGCACGGTCGGCCACCCGGGGCGAATCAGCTTCTGCGTGGCCGAGCATCCGAGCACCGTCTGGGCTCCCTTCCACACCCAGTTCGGCCTGCCGGCGGCAAGCTCGGCCGTAACCCTGATGGCCACCGAGGGCCCGAACTCCTGCAACAACCACTACGCCGCCACCGGCGCCGCCGTGCTCGAGACCATTGCCGACTGCATGGCCCATTACGGCCAGACCAATTGGTACTACCGCAGCGGCGGCTTCGTGGTGGTGCTACCGCCGGATCACATGGACCTGATCCACCGGGAATTCAATCGTGACCAGGCGCGCGCCTACATCCACGAGAAGGCCAGGCGATCCACGGACGAACTGATCCGGGTCGGCCGCATCGCCCAACCGCCCCTGCCCTATGCGGAAGTGGAGCCGGGCCAGCCGCGCTCGCCCCTGAAGAACCTGGAGCAATTGCAGTTCATCGAATGCGGCGCGGCCGGCGGCCGTTTCTCGGCGGTGATCCCCCGCTGGGTGGGCAGCCTGCATGCGATCTGCCGTGCCGTCCCGAACCTGTAGCGAACGAAGAAAGGAGACCAAGTGAGCCAAACGATTTCCGACGGGATCCCTGCCCGGCGACTGACCAGCTGCGGCGACCGCAGTTGCGAGTGGCTGGTGGATCCCATACCCCGCCCGGCACCGGCGGCCATCACCATCACGCTGCAGCCCCGGCAGCCCCGGGTCACGTTCATCGACCACAGCAAACCCAACTCGATCATCATCCTCGGCCATGCCGCGGAGATCCTCCGGGAACGGGGCGTAACGGTCGCTGACGATATCCTGGTCAAGCCGGACGCCAGCCAGCGCATGCCGGAAGCGATGTTGCAGCGCCTGGCCAGCGAGCCGGGCCTGGTTCTTTGCGGTGTTTCCGATTGAGGTAGTTGTTCGTCGGGCAGTTCGCTTGACTCAATCGCATTGCAAAGACTGGGCGTTGCCGGCTTCGCCATCCTGACCGCCCCCTTCGGCGACCAGGTAGCCCGGGCCACGGCCTACCAGCCCGCGGATCGGCCCCTGCCGGCCGTGGTCATCGACCATCCGGTGCAGATGGTCGGCGAGGATGTGCTGCGCCAGCGCGCCCGGCAGATCGCCGACGCGGTGCAGCGTCTATTGAAAGGTGAAAGCCCATGAAAAATGAATATCCGCTGGCCATTCTCGGCACCGGCATCCACCTGCCGCCGGCCCAAGCGGTGCGCGAAACCGCCGCCGCCGCCGGCGCCGACGTCAGCGCCTACCAGGGCTGGGACCGCGTCTGCCTGGCCGGCGACGACGACCATCCCAGCACCATGGGCGCCGCTGCCCTGCGCGCGGCCCTGGCCGACAGCGGCGTTGCCGCCGCCGACCTGAGACTGGTGATCTTCGCCGGCATTTCCCGGGACTACCTGCCCTCCTTCTCGGTGGCCACCGAGATCATGAAGGAGTGCGGCGCCGGCAGCCGCTGCCTCGGCATCGACCTGACCATCGGCTGCCTGGGCGCCCTCTCCGGCCTCGACTTCGCCCAGGGCTGGCTGGCCACCCACGGCGGCGGCCTCGCCGCAGTGGTCGCCGCCGAGCGCTGGGCCTACACCGTGGACCGCTCCTCGGTGGCCAGCATGGGCCTCTGGGCCCATGGCGACGGCGCCGGTGCCATTGTCGTCGGCATGGACGCGGCGCCGCCGGCCAAGGCCATCTTCGCCGGCGCCGAGATGATCAGCGCCAGCGACCTGAACGGTCTGGTGCTGGTGAAATACGGCGGCACCCGCAATCCTGTGGCGCCGCCCGGCAGCAACCCGGGCGAGCGCATCTTCCTGGGCGTGGACCGTCGCGATGAAATTCGCGACCGTTACCTCCAGGGCTACAGCGGCGCTTACGCCGCGCTGAGGGAACGCTTCGGCATCGCCCCCGACCAGGTGGTCTGCAACCAGACCGCCGCCCAGTTCGTGCAGCTGGTCTCCCACGTCTACGGAATCGCCCCCGAGCGGGTGGTCGTCACCGGCCACCAAACCGGCCACGTCGGCGCCGCCGATCTGATCGTGGGGATGGACACCCTGCTAAAGCGTGCGCCCCTGACCGAGCCCTGTCTGCTGGCCGGCAGCACACCCTATGCGTTCGGCTGCGGCCTACTCTTGCCGCCGACGTGACCCACCTGCATCAAGACCGCAAAAACATCGTTCGCCGCAATCACCCGCCGCTACACGGCCCGAATTCTGACTCGCGCCGTGCATTCCGCCTGAAGCGTCGACGGCCCCATGTAGCGCAATCCGCGACCAAGCAGGCTGTTGAAATTGCCCGGCCCGCGATCCTTGGCAATCGCCGCATCGGTGTAGTGCCCCCAGCAGCCGATGGTGCCGAGCACTTCGGGATGGATGGTCTCGGTGCACTTGAGAACACCTTCGATCCTGCCGTGCGGCGACTCGACATGCACCCGCTGCCCGTCGGCGAGCTTTTTGTTCCGGGCCGTCGCCGAGTTGATAAGGATTCGGCTCAGATAGGGGTCGCGTTCGGCCGCTTCCAGCAACCAGACATTGGTGGCCGGAACGGTGCCGGCGCCCACGCCGGCCATCGCGGTGCGCCAGTTGATCACGTACATGTCGTACTCGGAGGGCTCTTCCTCGATGACGCTCGGATGCCAGAACGGCAGCGGCGCGTATTCGAAAAACACGCGCTCGGGGTCCAGCCCCGGTGCCTTGGCAAACACGTCGCTGGCGGACATGTTCTGCCGCAAGGTATCGCCGATCTGCTTGAACCAAGTTGAATACAGCGGAATGCGATGACCGTCGAAGCAGCCCGGCACATAGCGCTTCCAGGCCGGCTTCGGCTTGAGATTGTGGCCCTGCTGCCAAACCAGTGCCTCCTCGTCCGGCGCCATGGCCTTGACATAGCACGCGACATACTCGCGCGCACTACGGTAGACGTGATTGATGTCGTTGACCGCGGCTTTCGACACCGCCTCGGTGGCGCCGCCGGTCATCTGCATCATGTTCAG
>OEIV010000278.1_pt1 | contig 30949 bp, 23 predicted proteins | sample 1539231 | NCBI WGS metagenome assembly OEIV01 (sample SAMN03794762, study PRJEB22550) | activated sludge metagenome | feature: wastewater treatment plant; material: activated sludge; isolation source: Wastewater treatment plant of a petroleum refinery complex | place: Argentina: Buenos Aires ... | reverse complement strand
TGATCGCGCCGGCCTGGGACCTGACCGAAGAGCTGATGTGGAACGAGTTCCCCGACGATGCCCGCCGCGACTTGATGGAGAAAGGCGTCTACTACCGGCCTTCGGACTACGGCCAGCCCTACGCCATCACGCGGCAGTTCATCGAGGAGGGCCGCAACCACCTGTTCCGCGGCGAACCGTTCGATCCGGGCCGGCCGATCGTCATCCTCCAGGGAGCGATGGACGTCGACGTTCCGTTACAGCACGCGCGGCGACTGGCCGGGTTCATCTCAGGGGGATGGGCGAAGCTGATCGAGGTCGCCGACGGCGAGCACCGCATGTCCCGGCCGCAAGACCTCGAGCTTCTCTTTCACGAGATCTCGGCGCTGACGACGTGATCGCTCAATCGATCATCGTCAGGAATTCCTGGCGCGTGATCGGGTTGTCGCGGAACACGCCGAGCATACGGCTCGTCACCAGATCGGTGCCCGGCTTGTGCACGCCACGCGTCGTCATGCAGTGATGCTCGGCCTTGAGCACCACGGCGACGCCCTGCGGCTTCAACACATGATCGATCGCATTGGCGATCTGCGCCGTCATCTTCTCCTGGATCTGCAGCCGCTTGGCGTAGACTTCGACGACCCGCGCGAGCTTGGAGATGCCGACCACCCGGCCGTTCGGAATATAGGCGACCCACGCCTTTCCGATGATCGGCGCCATGTGGTGCTCGCAGTGGCTCTCGAAGCGGATGCCGCGCAGCGCGATCATCTCGTCGTAGCCCTCGATCTCCTCGAACGTCTTATTGAGGATGTCCTCGGGGTCGAGCGCGTAGCCGCCGAAATATTCTTTGTAGGCCCGCACGACGCGCGATGGCGTCTCTTGCAGGCCGTCGCGGACGGGGTCCTCGCCGACGAAACGCAGGATGGTGCGGATAGCCTCTTCGGCCTCGGCGAGGCTCGGGCGCTCGAACGACGTCGTCTCCTTCACGATCGAAGGATTGGCGGCGACCTGGGTGGAGCGACGGGCCCGTTTATCCATGGCAGGAGCGATCTCTCGAATACTGAAGGGACACCGGAAGTGGTGTGAATACGGCGGCGGTCAAGGGCTGGTTCAACTCGGCCCCGCAGAAAGCGCAGGGTGGCGAGATACGGGGCCGCGGACGGGCGAGGCCGCCGTCTCCGCTTCGAGGTCGTATCCCCGCCGCGAAGCGATCGACTTTAGTATGGCAGATAACCCGAAGCCGAGGCCAGCGCAATCCCGGCCGAACGGCTTGAGATTCTCGAACGAAATCAGCCGTGCGGGTGCGGCACGTGCGCGCGTCGCGCGTCAGTCGTCCGTCTCGCCCTCGGTCGCCAGATCGGACCACTCGGCAACCCGCGCGAGCTGCTCGTAATCGTCGTAGTCGTAGCTGAAGCCTGGACGCCGGCGCGCAGAATAGGCGGTCGCTGCATCGTCGAAGCGTGCGATGAGCTCGCTCAATCCCGCCGTCTGAGCGGCGGCAAGTTCCGCGATGGGTGCGCCGATCTGGCGTTCCTCGCCCGGCGGCGTACCACCCGTGATGCGGATGTAGGTGAGGCCCGAAACGTCGCGTGTCTCGATGCCGGCGAACCCGCCGGCGATGGCGATGGCGGCCTCGAGCGGGAGCTGTGGCGCGCGGCCCTCGGCAACGGCCCTGTCGCTCGGCGGCGTGCCGGTCTTGTAGTCGGTGATGACCATGCCTGCGGCCGAAACGTCCAGCCGATCGGCGCGCGCCGTCAGCTCGAACGGACCCGCCGGGCCATCGAGCACCATGCGCCCCGAAATCTCGGCCAGCACGCTGCCACCCGCCGACCGCCGCGCCGGCTCCGTCTCGGCGAACCACGCGGCGAACCGCTCGAAGCGCGGCAGCCAGAACGCGGCGATGCGCGGATTGGCGAGATAGGGCGCGAGCTTCTCGCGCGCGATCGCCACCAGTGCTCCGCGCGTATCGGCCGGCAGCTCGCGCGGGTGGCGGCGGGCGAGTTCGGCGAGGATATCGTGGATGATCGCACCCTTGAGGCTCGCGTCCGGCACGGTTCCGAGCGGCGCGAGCGGATCGAGCGCCAGGATATGCTGAGCGTAGATCGCGTAAGGGTTGGCGATCCACGTCTCGATACCTGAAACCGAGAGCCGGCGCGGTCGCTTGGCGACATCGGGACGCGGCTCGGGCGGCGCGCAGGGCTGGCGCTGAGCGATGGCATCGCGCGTGCGCGCCCAGCCGAGCCACGGCTTTTCCATGGCGATGGCGTCACGCATCTTGAGGCCGTCCAGCAGCGCGACGATGCGCATGAGCCAGCGCGAGGGTACCGTCGGCACGCCGTCGATCTTCTCGGCGCGCGTGAGATAGACGCGGTCGGCGCCGAGCAGCGACGTGAAATCGTGCGCCGCGTAACCGATCAGCTCCTCGGGCGAGGGCAGACCGAGTTCGCGCCGCATCGGCCGGTTGAGCCACGGTCCAGGGTCGGCCGCTTCGGGCCATGTGCCGTCGTTGAGAGAGCCGAGAATGACCACGTCGGGCTGCTGAAGGCGCGCCTCGAACGGCCCCCAGATGAACAGCCGCGGATGCAGCGGCACCTTCGGACGGATGTTCTCGCGCGCGATCAGGCTGCGATAGAGATCCGCGTAGTCGGCGGCGGCGATGTTCAGTTGAGGCAGGTCGGGCGATACGAACCCGGCGAACAGGCGCGCCGCGGCATCACCGGCGTCTCCGCGATAGAGTTCCGCGAAGAAGCGACCGCGATTTCCCTCGTTCTCTTCCTCGCCCGGTGCGAGCGGCTTCACCTCGCCGTCGGGAAGCCGCGCCACCGCCTCGGCCGCCGCGATATGCGCCGCCGCGAGCGATCCGAGCAGATGCGCCTCGCGCGTGGCGTAGAGCGTCGCCAACGGCGCGAATGCCGCCTTGAGGCGGGTGACGAGATCGCGCGCGCCCTCCCAGTCCTCCTTCCAGAGTCGGCGCACCGGCCGCTCCCGGCGCTCCCTGTTCGCGACGTCTGCCGCCGCCTGTTCGAGAGCCGCTTCGACGCCATCGAGACCCTGCCCTAGATATTCCGTGCGGAAGGCCGCGAGTTCGAGCGCGCGGGCAGCGCGACGAACTTCGAACGCGCCGAGGCCGACGCGCGTCAACGGGTGCTTGAGGAGCGCCATCAGCTCGGCCGGCGCGAACGAACTGTCGACGGCTTCGATGACCAGATCGAGGAACGCGCCCGGCACCGTCTTGGCGAAAGGACGACCGGCGGAATCGTCGACACGAATGCCCCAGCTTTCGAGCCGTGCCGCGACACGGCGCGCCAACAGTCGGTCGGGCGAGACGAGCGCCGCCGTTCGCCCCGGCACCTCCAGTGCCTCACGCAAGATGAGCGCGACGGCCTCGGCTTCGTCCTGCGCGGCCGGAGCATCGATGAGGTTTATTCCGGAAAGGCCTGCACGCAAGCGATCACGATCGACCGTGGAGGCATAGTCGTGCCATGCCGCCGTCGTGCTGGCCGGACGCATCGCCTCGGCGACGAATGCGAGGCGGTCGGACTGCGCCGGTGCCGGCTCCGCGCCAGGGAGAATCCGAACGTCGGCGCGCTCGACGCCAAGCCGGTCGAGCAGTTTCTTCATGCCGTGCTGGGGATGCTCGAAATGGCGCGGGGCCGTGGCTTTCTCGTCCGCCGGACGGATTGCGCGCCACGACGCTTCGTCGAGATGCATGTCGAGCGCGGGCAACACGATGTAACCGTTGTCGAGGCCGGCGACCGCGCGCATCAGCGCCGCGGTGGCGGGAATGGAGCCCGTCACGCCCGCAACGATGACCGGCGACTTCGGCGGGCTTTCGAGGAGCCGGCGCGTCTCGAGCTCGAGCGACCGGTTGCGGCTCGCGGCGGGTGACGCGAGAGCCTGCTCGGCGAGATGCGCGGGCCAGAATGCTGTGATGATCTCGAGAAAATCGAGGGTCTTCTTCCAGTGCTCCGAATAGGAGTCCGGCACCAGCTCCGCCATACGACCGAGGCTGACGCCTTCCGTCTCGACCATGTCCATCAAGCGGCCGAGCTCGTCGGCGAGAAGCGATGCCTGCGCGGGCGTCGATCTGCCGGCACCTGCGAACTCCGCGAACTCGCCCGTCGGATCGAGCGGCTCCGCCGAGGCCGATCGCATCTTCTCCGACCAGGCAAGCACGAGCTGCGTCAGCACGAGACGACGCTCTAGAGCGCTGATCGCCGGCAAGGCGTCGGTATCGTCGATCGCCATCGTGGTCAGGCCGGCGAGGCCAGACAGAAGCGTCAGCTCGTCGTCGCCATCGCCGATCGCGCGAATGCGCGGCATCAGAACCGCGCAGCGACCGCTGTGCTTCAACATCGCGTCCTGAAGCGCGCGCGTCGCGCGGCGTGTCGGCAGAAGCAGCGTCACGTCGGCGAGCGCCTGCAGATCGTCACTCGCGGTGGCGGCGCCAAGGGCACCCGACAGCATGGCCTCGGCGAGTGCATCGAGGAACGGCCGGCCCGGCGGCACCGTGAAGATATTCGCCGCGCCTGACCGCGAAGCACTCTTGTCGGTATTCCTCGTCATGCCCGGCCCGTCTCCCCTTCGGCGAGGCGGCGTTCCGCTTCGGCGAGCGCCCCGGGCGTGCCGACGTGCATCCAGAATCCGTCGAGAACCACACCCCAGAGCCGGCCTTTGGCAAGCGCCGCATTCCACGGTCCGTTGAGAGAGAACACGTCGTCGTCGAAACCGGCCAACAAGCGCGGATGCGCGACCGAAACGCCCGCGAATACGAACTCCGACGTGCTGCCCTTTGGCCGACGTGAAAGCCGCCCGGCCTGATCCATGTCGAAATCACCCGCGCCGTCGTAGCCGAGGCAGCGCCCCCGGTTTGCAAGCAGCAACAGCGCGTCCATGCGCGCGTCGTCCCAGGCATCGATGAGCGCCGTGATGTTCGAGCGACCGCTCTCGAGCCAAGCCGTGTCGGAGTTGTGCACGACGAACGGCCCTTGCCCGAGCCTCGGCAGCGCGCGGCGCACGCCGCCGCCGGTATCGAGCAGAAGCGCGCGCTCGTCCGAGATCTCGATTGCCGGGCGGGTGCGACCTGCGAGATGCGCCTCTATCTGGTCTGCGAGGTAATGCACGTTGACGATGGCGCGCGTGATGCTCGCGTCGGCGAGACGATCGAGCGCATGATCGATAAGCGCCCGCCCGCCGAGCCGCACGAGCGGCTTCGGCACGGCATCTGTCAGCGGGCGCATGCGCGTGCCGAGACCGGCGGCGAGGACAAACGCGGTGTTCGGTCGGCCCATCGGTCCGGCTTCCTCGGCTTCGAACGGCGCGGGTTCGTCGCTGTCCCGCCGCCGTGTTGCAATTCAGGCGGCGCTCCGGCCGCGACACGGATCAGCCCCGCAGAGGCATGACGTGGCGATCATAGATCGCGCGGAGGCCTGCCAGCTCCGGATGGGCGAGCGAGCGAGCGAGATATCCCCAGATACGCGGCATGTGGACGAGATAGCCGCGCTTGCCGTCACGGACGGCGAGCCGCGCGAAAATGCCGAGGATCTTGGTGTTGCGCTGCGCGCCGAGCGCGGCATAGGCGAAGCGGAAACCGGTCTCGTCGAAGCCGGGCTCGGCCCGACGCACGGCCCCACAATACGCGTCGAGCAACGAGGCCTCGAGTGCGGGTGAGACGTCGAGACGGGCGTCCTGCAGAAGAGATACGAGGTCGTAGGCGAGCGGCCCTTGCAGGGCATCCTGGAAATCGATGACGCCGACGCGCTTGATATCCTTTTCGCCCGGCCGCCAGATCAGGTTCGGCGAATGGTAGTCGCGCAGCACCCACCCGTGGGGAATGGCCGAGAGGCGCGCGATCAGCTCCGCCCATGCTCCGAGCAGCTCGGCGCGCGCCTCCGCCGGCATCGGCCGGCCGGCCGCGAACGGATAGAGCCAATCGGTGAGCAGCTCGACCTCGATACCCATCGCGCCGGTATCGTAGTGCGGCAACCGCCACGCGCCGCCGCCGCGCACGGGCAGCGGCCGGTCGGCGGGCACGGCGCGCATCCGCACCAGCACGTCGACGGCAGCGCCCCATAACTCCGCTTGCGCGGCTCCGTTGCCCAGCGCCTGACCGAAAACACCGTCGCCCAGGTGCTCGAGCACCAGCAGACCGGCGTCGAGGTCGGCCGCGTAGATCTCCGGCGCGGCGAGATCGGCTTCGCGCAGTGCGTCGGCGATGGCGACGAAAGGGCGGACATCCTCGGCGAGGTGGGCGATGCGGCTATAGGGCAGGCCATCGCGAATAGCTGGACCGTCGGGCTGCCGCGGCCAGTCCATCAGCACGGCACGGCCTTTGACTGGTGCGGTGAGCAGTGCATAACGACGCGGCGAGGCATCGCCCTGGAGATAATCGACGCCGGCGCCGTCTCCGCCCCAGCCCGACTGCTCGGCAAGTGTCGTCGCGAGATAGAGCCGCCGCGCGCGCTCCGCCATGGCGCCAGTGCCGCTGATCTCGACGTCGCGGCGCTCGGCATCGCGTCCGCCGACCGATGTACCCGCGTCCGTGAGATGCAGCGTCATGCGCGCCGACGGCAACCTGCCGCCTCCGTTGCCAGGCCACTCGACCAGGGCGACACCGCGCTCCAGCGCATGATCGAGCCCGAGCTCGTCGAGCTCGGAGGCATCGGCCAGCCGGTAGAGATCGAGGTGCGCGACGGCGAGGCGCGGCGTCTCGTAGGTCTGCACCAGGGTGAACGTCGGGCTTGGAATTTCCTCATCGGGATTGCCCGCCAGCTTGCGGATCAGCGCCCGTGCGAACGTCGTCTTGCCTGCGCCGAGGTCACCTTCGAGCGCTACGAGGTCGCCGGGCCGAAGCTGGGCCGCGAGCATCTCTGCGAGGCGGACGAGGCCGGATTCGGTGAGCGCGGAAAGGCGGAAAGTCTCGGACATCCTCGATCCCGGTGGGAATGCACCCGGCGGTGCGGCGGCCGGACGATTGCCTGGAAAGCGAAGTTGCGCAATACCCTGCGCCAGTACTGGGTGGTTGTAAGGGGCGGCGGTACGGGCGGGCGACCAGACCTGCTAAGCCGTGACCGAGCGAAGCCTTCAGTCCGCCGCTGGATCCGGAGACGCACGCCATGAAGTATGCGACGCGATGCCTGGCCGCCATCGCAGCCACCATGTTCGCTGCCGCCGCGTTTGCCGGGCAAGAGGGCGCGAAGCCCGCTCCGGGCGAGATGCCACATTCGACGCCAGGGCACGCCATGCCGATGCACGGCCCCGGCGAGATGCCCGGTATGTCCGCCGGCGCTCCCACGCCGCTGCCGTCTGACGAGCGTCAGGCGATCCGCCTCACCCCCGGCGAACGCGATTTCGTCTTGAACGAGATGCGAAACTTTCTCCTGAACGTGCAGGGCATCGTTGCGGCGCTGGCCGAAGACAAGCCGGCCGAGGCGGCCAAGGAAGCTCGCGCTTCCGGCATGGGCCACCGGGGCCACGTTCCGCGCTCGTTGATGATGAAACTGCCCCAGGAGTGGCGGATGCTCGGGATGGATACCCACGGCCGGTTCGACACGCTGGCGCTCGAAGCCGAGGGGCTCGCCGACCGCAAACAGATGACGGCGCAGCTCGCGGCGATCCTCGCCAACTGCAATGGCTGCCACGCCGCCTATCGTCTCGTCTCCGAGTAACGCTGGCTCTTACCGAGTGAGGCAGGCCAACGCCATGCTCGACTTCTCCGTTCCCGTGATGCTGGCCATCGGCCTCTCGTTCGCCATGGCCGCCATGGCCTTCTGGACTTGGTTCTACCACGACAGCAAGCATCGCGACCTCGACGACTGGATCGACTACGGATTCAGCCGCGAAACCTTGCGGCATGTGCTCATCTACTACCGGTCGATGGGCATCTCCATGCTGATTTTCTATGTTTTGTTCGTCGGCAGCTGCCTGACACTACAGGCCGATGGCCTCAACATCTTCGTCGATCAGGCCAAGACCCCGGTGCATGCCGGGCCGCTGAGCACCGCCTTCTTCGCTCTGGATCTGGTGCTGCGTGGTGGCTTCTTCGACATCATGGAGCACTTCGAGCTCTCCGTGACGGTGGTCGCCATGAACCGCGCTCTGCGCTGGTTCGTCTGGTACTGCTTCGTTTTCCGCATCTATTACGGCCTGACGCTGATCCGCATCGTCGTCTCGTTCGCCTGGATCTGGGCCAAGGTCTATGCCGTCAAGCGCAAGCAGGATGCGAACCTGGACCGTTGACGCCGCTGCCATCGCCATATCCGCGGCGGGCCTCCTCCCGCCCACCGTGCCGCAGACGCCGACCGTTACGCAGACACTTGCCGGGTTGCATGGGCCCGTCCGGGCAATTCGCACCTGGCCGAGCCACCTGCCGATGGGGTTTGCTGCGCTCCCGCTCAGGCGTTAAGAACGCACCCGAACGCCGCCCCGCCTGCACCTGCTGTGACCGGGCCGGTAACGGGCCCCGCATTCCGACCTCGGGCCGCAAGCCGCCCTTTGACCGAAAAGAACTCCGACCGATGAAATTCACGCTCTCCTGGCTCAAGGATCACCTCGAAACGTCGGCCTCACTCGACGAGATCGCGACCCGTCTGTCCGCCATCGGGCTCGAGGTCGAGAGTGTCACCGATCCCGCCGCCGAGCTTGCCGCCTTCACGATCGCCCGCGTCGTGGAAGCGAAGCAGCATCCGAATGCAGACCGGCTTCGCGTCCTGCAGGTCGAGATCGAGCCCGGAAAGCCGCCGATGGAAGTGGTTTGCGGCGCGCCGAACGCGCGCGCCGGCATGCTGGCCGTATTCGCCCCGCTCGGCACCTACATCCCAGGTTCCGGCATCACGCTCGAGAAGAAGCCCGTCCGCGGTGTCGTCTCCAACGGCATGATGTGCTCGGCGGCCGAGCTCCAGCTCTCGACCGAAAGCGAAGGCATCATCGAAGTCGAGGACGTGCACGCCGACAAGGTCGGCACGCGCTATGTCGCGGCGATCGGCCTCGACGATCCCGTCATCGAGGTGAAGCTGACACCGAACCGTCCCGACTGCACCGGCGTGCGCGGCATCGCGCGCGATCTCGCGGCGGCGGGCCTCGGCACACTCCAGGCCTGGCAGGACATCGCCGCCGTCGAGGGCGACAAGGCGAGCCCGGTCGAGGTCATGGTCGACGCCTCGGCGCGCGATTCGGGCGCGTGCCCGGTGTTCGCCGGACGTTACGTTTCAGGCGTGAAGAACGGCCCGTCGCCCGACTGGATCCAGCAGCGGCTGAAGGCCATCGGCCAGCGCCCGATCAACGCGCTCGTCGACGTCACCAACTACATCAGCAACGATCTCGGCCGCCCGCTCCACGTCTACGACGCCGACAAGCTCACCGGTGCGGTTCGCGCGCGCCTTGGAAAATCCGGCGAGAGCTTCACGGGACTCGACGGCAAGGACTACGCGGTCGATGACACGATGTGCGTGATCGCCGACGACAACGGGCCGCTCGGCCTTGGCGGCATCATGGGCGGCGAGGCCTCGGGCGCCACGGATGCCACGCGCAACGTACTGATCGAGAGTGCGTGGTTCGACCCGGTGCGCACCGCCATCACCGGCCGCAAGACCGGCCTCGTCACCGATGCACGCTACCGCTTCGAGCGCGGCGTCGACCCCCAGTCCGTGATGCCCGGACTGGACCTCGCGACCGACATGATCCTGTCGATCTGCGGCGGCACGCCGTCGCGAGCGACGCTCGCCGGCGCGGTTCCCGACACCAGCCGCACGATCGCTTTCGATCCCGCGCGGGTCGCCGAGATGACCGGTTGCGACATCCCGGAAGCTGAGGTGCGTCGTACACTCTCCGCGCTCGGCTTCGAGCTTTCTGCCCCCGCCAAGGGCAAGTCCAAGGACAAGGTCGAGGCGACGATCAACGTCGGCGTGCCGAGTTGGCGGCCCGACGTTCACGGCGCGGCCGATCTCGTCGAGGAGGTGATCCGCATCGCCGGCCTCGACACGATCCCTTCGACGCCGTTGCCACGCCTCTCGGGCGTCGCCCAGCCGGTTCTGACGGAGCGTCAGCGCCGCGTGCGCCGTGCCCGCCGCGCCCTCGCCGCGCGCGGCCTCGTCGAAGCCATCACGTGGTCGTTCATCCCGAAATCCGAGGCGGAGCTGCTCGGCGGCGGCGCGGCGGCGCTCGATCTGTCGAATCCGATCTCGGTCGATATGTCATCGATGCGTCCGAGCCTGCTCGCCGGCCTGCTGACGGCCGCCAAGCGCAACCGCAACCGCGGCATCGACGACGTCGCGCTGTTCGAGGTGGGCCAAGCCTATCGCGGCGCCGCGCCCGCGGATCAGTACACCTCGGCTGCTGGCGTTCGCACCGGCAGCGCCGCGGTGACCGGCGCGGGCCGCCACTGGTCCGCGAAGGAGGCGGCGGTCGGCGTGTTCGACGCCAAGGCCGACGCCATCGCCGTGCTCGGGGCACTCGGCTTCGACGCCTCAAAAGCGCAGGTCACGCGCGATGCCACGCCGACCTATCACCCGGGCCGCTCCGGCACGCTGAAGCTCGGGCCGAAGGTCGTCCTGGCGCAGTTCGGCGAAATCCACCCGCGCATCTCCGCAGCCCTCGGCCTCGACGGGCCGGTCGTCGCGTTCGAAGTCTTCCTGGAGGCCCTGCCGCCCGAGAAGCGCAAGGGGCGCGCCAAGCCGCAGCTCGCCGAGAGCAACCTGATGGCGCTGACGCGCGACTTTGCTTTCGTCCTCGACGCCAAGGTGCCCGCGGGCGACGTGGTGCGCGCCGCACTTGGCGCCGACAAGGCGTTGATCCGCTCGATCAACGTTTTCGACGTTTTCGAGGGCGGCAAGCTCGCCGAGGAGGGCAAGAAGTCGCTTGCCATCGAGGTGACCCTCCAGCCGGGCGAGCAGGCCCTGACCGACAAGGAAATCGACGCCGTATCGCAGAAGGTCATCGCGGCTGTCGCCAAGGCGACGGGCGGCGAAATCCGGAGCTGAGGGCACGCCGGTTGCGGCGCTGCCGCAGCCGGTTCGACTTGCATGCTCAACAGGGCGGCGCCGGCGCGGTGCCGCCCTCGGCTTTTCAAGTGATGACATCTTCCTGCAAGAATGGAGGAGAGCCGCACCCTCACCGAAAGTGTTATTGACGGACATGCGTGGAGGCGACGGCCGGGTCCGATGCTCCACGCGCGTCGCCAACAAGATCAGAGCCACGAGAGGTGAGCCGATGCCGAAACCGAACAGCCATCCCGCGGACCCCGCGCTCCCCGCCTCCGACAGGCCGGGCCTGCACCAGATCGTGATCGTCGGCGGCGGCGCCGGAGGCCTCGAACTCGCGACACGTCTCGGCGATAAGCTCGGCCGGCGCGGCAAGGCCGGTGTTACGCTGATCGACAAGGCGCGGACCCACATCTGGAAGCCGCTGCTGCACGAGATCGCCGCCGGCAGCATGGACGTCGGGCGCCACGAGCTCGACTATCTGGCCCAGGCCCACTGGCACGGCTTCCGCTATCGCTATGGCGAGCTCATCGGCATCGATCGTGACCAGAAGCTCGTGCACCTCGCCGCGACGTTCGATGAGGATGGTCGCGAGATCACGCCGAAGCGCTCGTTCCCTTACGACACGCTGGTCCTCGCGCTCGGCTCGATTTCCAACGATTTCGGTACGCCGGGTGTGAAAGAGCACGCCATCATGCTCGACACGCCCGAGGCCGCCGAGCGCTTCAACCGCCGGCTGGTCAACTCGTTCATTCATGCCCACGCGCAGCCGGGGCCCATCCGGCCCGGCCAGCTCCATGTCACCATCATCGGTGCTGGAGCAACCGGCACCGAGCTTTCCGCCGAGCTGCACCGAACCGCGCGCGGCGTCGTCGCCTTCGGTCTCGACCGCATCGACCCTGAGAAGGACATCAAGATCACGCTGATCGAGGCGGCGCCGCGCATCGTGCCGGCACTGCCCGAGCGTCTTTCACAAGCGACGGCGAAGATCCTCACCGATCTCGGCGTCGACCTGCGCACCGGCGCGCGCGTCACCGAGGTGACGGCCGCAGGTGTGAAGCTCGCGACGGGCGAATTCATCGCGTCCGAGCTCGTCGTCTGGGCGGCAGGCGTCAAGGCGCCCGATGTGCTCGCCGGGCTCGGGGGCCTCGAGACGAGCCGCGCCAACCAGATCGTCGTGCGCGACACGCTGCAATCGACCCGCGACGATGCCGTCTTCGCACTCGGCGATTGCGCCTATCTCGTGCCGCCGGGCGAGACCGCGCCGATACCGCCCCGCGCGCAAGCAGCGCATCAGATGGCGTCCCACCTCGTCGCCAACATTCCGCGCCGTATTCGCGGCGAGTCGCTGAAGCCATTCCAGTACCGCGACTTCGGCTCGCTCGTATCACTCGGCCACTACTCGACGGTCGGCAGCCTCATGGGCTTCGTATCCGGGCGCAGCATGATGATCGAAGGCATGTTCGCCAAGCTCATGTACCGCTCGCTCTACAAGATGCACGAGGTGGCGTTGCATGGCTTCCTGAAGGTCGGGCTCGATACGCTGTCGCGCCTGCTGACGCGGCGCACGGAGCCGCACGTCAAGTTGCACTGATTTGACAGGGTGCGATTCACGGCCTCGATGACCGCGCCTTGCGCGTCCACCTCGGCCGATCGCACCCTGAATTGATATTTGAGAGTGCTTTTGGTCGAGGTGGATGCGCACTGCGGGTCCATCTTACCCGAAGCTTGCGCGGGCGATCTCGACGGCAACCGGGATCGTCGCGAAGCTCATCAAGGTCTGCAGCGCCACGATGGTCGCGGCCAGCGGCGCGTCGCCGCCCATCTGACGCGCCAGCGCGTAGGACGACGTCGCGGTCGCGCACGAGCCATAGATCAGCGCCACGCCGGCCGGCACCGGGCCCAGGCCCTGCCACATCGCCAACAGGTAGATCGCCAGCGGAAACACCGCCATCTTGCCGACCGTGGCGACGGCAATGGGGGCGAGCTTGTCGCCCACTCCATCGAGCTTGATGCCCGCGCCGATCGACAGCAGAACCAACGGCAGCGCCGCCCTGCCGAGCAGGTCCGTCATGTCGTGCAACACGCCGATCTTGCCGACGCCGAGAGCGTTGACGACGAGGCCGGCGCCGACTGCGATCAACAGCGGGTTGCGCACGATGTCGCGCACGATCGCACGGCCGAGGCTCGGCTGGGTCGATTGCGACTGGTGCAGCAGCACGATCGCGACGACGACGGCGACGTTGGTGACGGGAATGAGGATCGACGACGCGAGATAGGCGCTGGCCTGACCAACCGGGCCGAACAGGCGCTCGGTCACCGCCAGGGCGATGAACGTGTTGTGGCGCGAGGCGCCCTGCACCACCGAGCTGGCGACCGGGCCGGCAAATCCGAGCAACCGCGAAGCGACGACGGCGAACACGAACGCGGCCACGAACCCGCCGACGATCACGGTCGCATAGGGACCGATGAACTCGGAGGAGAGCTGCATCGTCGAGATCTTGCTGTAGAGCAGCGAGGGAAGCAGCACCCAATAGGCGAGACGATCGGCGCCCGCCCAGAAGTCCGGCTGCTCGACGACCGTCCTGCGGATCGCGTGGCCGAGGACGATCAGTGCGAACACCGGCGCAATGGCCGCGATGATGGAAAGCAGCGGGCGCCTCTTCGGTCAGGACACCGTCAGATCAGTCGGGCAGATCAGTCGGGGCCGCATGCCAGGGAAGGCGTGCGGCCCCGCGTCAGTATCGCACGACGGAGCGCATGCGTCGCTCCGTCTTTGCTAGTGGGTGCGCTCTCAGGCTCCACCGCCGCGGCGCAGGATCGCGAGCAGCTCAGGCGTCGGGAAGCTGTCGGCGGGCAGCTTGTACTTGATCTGCATCTCTTTCACCGCCGTGCGCGTCTTGGCTCCCGCAAGGCCATCGATGTTGCCGACGTCGAACCCGCGCGCGACGAGCAGCCGCTGCAGCTCCTTCGTCTCGTCGCCGCTCAGCTCGACGACGTTGCCGTTACCGACCGCCATCTCCGGTGCACCGGAGATGCGCGTGGCGAGATAGGCGGCGGTGGTCGCGTAGTTGAGCGACTGGTTCCACTGCAGGTAGACGCCGAAATTCTCGTAGGCGAGGAACGCCGGGCCGTTGCGTCCCATCGGCAGCAGCAGAGACGCCGGCATCGCGTCGGCCGGCAGGGCCCCGCGGTTGCGTGCCTTGACGCCCCACTTCACCCACTGCGAGCGGGGATGCTTGACCGCGAGATCCGCCTCTTTCCATGGCAGCTCACCGGTGAGGGTGACCTCCTCGATCCACGGCTCGCCAGCGCGCCAGCCGAGGTGCTTCATGTAGTTCGCCGTCGAACCGATGATATCGGCGTCAGAGCGGAACAGGTTCGGATGCTTGTCGCCGTCGTAATCGATCGCGTACTCGAAGTAGCGCGTCGGCAGGAACTGAGTCTGTCCGAGCTCTCCCGCCCACGAGCCGATCATCTCCGCCGGCTCGAGGTCACCCCGGTCGATGATCTTCAGCGCCGCCTTCAGCTCCTCGCGGAACATCTCGCCGCGGCGGCAGTCGTAGGCGAGGGTTGCCAGCGAGCGCAGCACCGGCAGGTTGCCCATTCCGGCACCGAAGTCGCTTTCGAGCGCCCAGAACCCGGTGATGACCTCGGCCGGTACGCCGAATTCCTTTTCAGCGCGCTCGAACGCCGCTTTGTTGGCGGCGATCTTGCGCTTGCTCGAAGTGACCCGGTTCGGCGTCGCGAGACGCTTCTGGAACGAGACGAAACCCTGGGCGAAGAAGCCCTGCTTGCGATCGCGCGCGATCACGCCCTGATCGAGCGTCATGCCGTCGAGCACTCGGCCCACGGTGCGCGCGCTGATGCCGTCCTTGCGCGCCTCGGCCTTGAACTTTTCGAGCCAAGACTCGAAGCTGCCGGTGTTCTGGCAGGTGCGCGGGTTCTCCTTGAAATTGGCGGGCGGAGGACCGGCGGCCTCGGACGGGCCCGCCAGCGCAAGCACCGCGAACACGGTTAACGTCGCCGCGCCAATTCCAGCTTTCAATCGCATTACGCTACCTCTCCCATCCGATCCATTGCGCACGACAGCGGCGCCGCATCGCGTACTCTCGGCACGCCCAAGTCCAAGCCGAATTCCATGTTCGCCCATGCCGTGCCGGCACCCGCGTGCCTTGGCGGGCCGGGGACGATGGCACGGTGATCCACGAGACCGCAGCCGAGCGTCAAGTCCTGGCGCGTATCATTCCGGCCCCCAACGGCCAAGTTTTGACGCTTTCCGGATTATTTCGTCGCCTGGGCGCCTGCCGGGCTCCGGAGAGCCGGGCAATCCTCTGACGCTCTCCCAAAGAAAATCGCCGCGGGCCAGGGGCCGCGCGGCGATCTCGTATCGGGCATCACCCGCGTACTCTTGAGCTCAGCGGCCGCCGAAGTCGCGACGGAACTGCTCCATCATCTCGGTGAGGCCCTGCGGCCCCTTGGCCCAGAACGACATCGCGCTGGCCCAGTTCTTCTGCCACATCTCGGCGGCCTGCATCCACATCTGGAACGGCGCCATCGACATGCCCGGCATGCTGCCCATGCCGCCCAGCGCGCCCATGTCGAAACCCTTGGTGAAATCCGGCATGTTCTTCATGAAGTCCGACGACATGTTCATCGCCGAGGCAGGATCGCGGAGCTGCTGCTTCCACACGTCCATCACCTGCTCCATCATCTGCAACTGCATGCGCGAGGCATTCTGCAGCTGCTGGCGGGTGGCGTTGACGACCTCATCCGGCATGCCCATAGCGCGGGTCGCGGCCGACATCTGATCAAACACCTTGCCCGAATAGCGCTCGTTCGCGGCGGCCATGTCGCTGCGCCAGTCGTTCAGCGCGTCGAAGGCCGTGTTGATAGCGCGGCGGGCTTCGTCATTCATTTCTTTGCCCATGTGGGACCCCGGATTGTATGCCATGGCGACGACTTTCTCCCTGTTGCGCATCTGCCGCTGTCAACGTTCCGTATGGGCCATCGGTTCACGAGGCGTCAAGCGGTATCGATGAATATCTTTGTGCCAATATTTGCGTGACGCGGTTGTGTCAGGTGCCCCCGTCGGCCGTGCCCCTGGCCGGAACAGACCCGAAACCTGGCGACCGCCGCCAGACCGGTCGCGGCAAGCCTCTTCACCGGCAACCGCCGACAAAGCGCCCCTTTCGCGGTTCTGCGGCCAGTGCTAAGAGCCGCGCATGACCGACACATCGCTGATCCGCAATTTTTCCATCATCGCCCACATCGACCACGGCAAGTCGACGCTTTCCGACCGGCTGATCCAGCTCTGCGGAAACGTCTCGGACCGTGAGATGAAGGAGCAGATCCTCGACTCGATGGACATCGAGCGCGAGCGCGGAATCACGATCAAGGCGCAGACCGTGCGTCTCGACTACAAGTACAAGGACGGCAACACCTATCAGCTCAACCTGATGGACACGCCCGGCCACGTCGATTTCGCCTACGAGGTTTCCCGTTCGTTGGCGGCCTGCGAGGGCGCGATCCTGGTGGTCGATGCGAGCCAGGGCGTCGAGGCGCAGACGCTCGCGAACGTCTATACGGCCCTCGACAACAACCTCGAGATCCTGCCCGTCCTCAACAAGGTCGACCTGCCGGCCGCCGACGCCGATCGCGTCAAGAAGCAGATCGAGGATGTGATCGGCCTCGACGCTTCGAACGCGGTGCCGATCTCGGCGAAGACGGGCTTGAACGTTGCCGCCGTGCTCGAAGCCATCGTCGAACGGCTGCCACCGCCCAAGGGTGATCGCGCGAAGCCGCTGAAGGCCATGCTGGTGGATAGCTGGTACGACGCCTATCTCGGCGTCGTCGTGCTCGTGCGCGTCGTCGAAGGCGTGCTGAAGAAGGGGCAGAAGGTCAAGCTGATGTCCACCGGCGCCGTGCACCCGATCGAGCGCGTCGGCGTGTTCCGCCCGAAGCAGGAGATGCTGGAGGAGCTCGGACCGGGCGAGGTCGGGTTCTTCACCGCCGCGATTAAGGAAGTCGCAGATACGCGCGTCGGCGATACCGTGACGGACGAACGCAACCCGACCGCAGGGCCGCTGCCGGGCTTCAAGCCGGCGCAGCCGGTCGTGTTCTGCGGCCTCTTCCCGGTCGATGCCGCCGACTTCACCGACCTGCGCGAGGCGATGGCCAAGCTCCGCCTCAACGACGCGAGCTTCTCGTTCGAGACGGAAAGCTCCGCAGCCCTCGGCTTCGGCTTCCGCTGCGGCTTCCTCGGCCTCTTGCACCTCGAGATCATCACCGAGCGGCTCGAGCGCGAGTTCAACCTCGACCTCATCACCACGGCGCCGTCGGTCGTCTATCATGTGCATCTGAGCAACGGCACGATGATCGAGATGCACAATCCGGCCGACATGCCGGACCCCTCGCAGATCGACCGTATCGAGGAGCCGTGGATCTCGGCGACCATCATGGTGCCGGACGACTATCTCGGCGCCGTGCTGAAGCTCTGCCAGGACCGGCGCGGGCGGCAGAAGAACCTGACCTACGCGGGCAGCCGCGCGATGCTCGTCTACGAGCTGCCGTTGAACGAAGTGGTGTTCGATTTCTACGACCGCCTCAAATCGGTTTCGCGCGGCTATGCCTCGTTCGACTACACGATCATCGGCTACGAGTCGGAAGACCTGGTGAAGCTCTCGATCCTGGTCAACGCGGAGCCTGTCGACGCGCTGTCCATCATCGTGCACCGCACTCGCGCCGAGGCGCGCGGCCGCGTGATGTGCGAGAAGCTGAAGGAGCTCATCCCGCCGCACATGTTCGTGATCCCGATCCAGGCGGCGATCGGCGGACGCATCATCGCGCGCGAGACGATCAAGGCCCTGCGCAAGGACGTTCTGGCGAAGTGCTACGGCGGCGACATCACGCGAAAGCGCAAGCTGCTCGAGAAGCAGAAGGCCGGCAAAAAGAAGATGCGTCAGTTCGGCAAGGTCGAGATCCCGCAGGAAGCCTTCATCAACGCCCTTAAGATGGAGGAGTGAGGGGACGGCGCCTCACGCGCCCCTCTATTCGGAGAGGCGTTCCGTCATCGCAGGGTGAACACGCCGGCGTGTCGCATGGCGAATACGCAGCTCCGTGACCTGACATAAGCAAGCGGGCCTCTCATGCTGCATGGACAGCATGAGAGGCCCGTTTCTTTATCTGGAGGTGGTCGCTTCGGCAGAAGACCTACATAGAGCCCTACCCGCGCGGGGATGACGGCATCCGATCCGCCTCGCCCCAGTCCTCACGCCGCCAGCTCGACCTCAATAGCTCTGCTGCACCTTGCTCTTGTGCTGGTCGGAACGCATCGCCTTGCGTGACCGGCCCCAGTTCTCCTCGTCGAGGTTGCTGGCGGCCTCGGTCTGCTTCTTCTGCAGCGATTCCAGCGTGCCGACCGCTGCGGCGGGAGCCGCATTGACGCCGCTGCCGAGCAGCGTGCGCTGATCCTTGAGGTAGAGCGCGTTGCCCTCGAGCAGCCTGCGCGCACCTGCCACGTCACCCTTGTCGCGCAGCTCGACCGCCTTCTCGCTCGTCTCCGTCGCGATCTGCGTGGTCACCTGCGTCATCACCGCCTTGTTGGTGCCCTGCTCGATCTCCTTCTCGTCGCGCGAGAAACGACCCTTCGCCTGCACGTCGGCGCGGGCGCGGCTGCCCGTGTCGAGATCGAGATAATCCACCGTCACGCTGGCGATTTCGGCATCGCCCGCCGTGCCACGCTCCGGCTGCTCCAGCTCGACCACCACATAGCGCTCGTTGTCGCCCTGGAGCTGGTTGAGCTTCATGCGGATACGGTTGCCTTCGATCGCCGCCTCGCGGCCGAGCACGCGCGTCGGGCGGAAGCCGGTACGGCACTCGATGATGATCTCGATGTCCTGCGCCGTCACCGACAGGGCATCGCCGAACTCGGCATTGAAGATCTTGACGAGGTCGGACGCCTTCTCGACGAATGCGTGGTTGCCGTCGCTCGACGCCGCCAGGCGCTGCATCAGGTCTTCGTTGTAGTCGAGACCGAGGCCGATGGTGGTGACTGAGATGCCTTTGGAACCGAGCTCGCGGCCGAGTTCGCCAAGCTCGCGTGGCGTCGAGGGGCCGACGTTGGCGAGGCCATCCGACATCAGGATCACGCGGTTGACGCGCTGCGGCGAGAGGTTGCGCTTCACTTCCTCGCTTCCCGCTACGACGCCCGCGTGCAACGCCGTGCGGCCGTCCGCCGTGATCTTGGAGATGATCGATTTGAGATTGTTCTCGGCCCCGAGCCGCTCGGCCTTGCGCAGAATGTCGACGTTGTGGTTGTAGGCGACGAGCGAAACGACATCCTCCGCCGCGAGCCGGCCGAGTGCCATTTCCGCCGCTTCTTTCGCCGCGTTGATGCGGTCTCCCGCCATCGAGCCCGAGCGGTCGAGAACGAGTGCCACGTTCACCGGCGTGCGTCGCTCGCCCTTGGCCGGCGCGCCCTTGATCGAAAGCCGCAGGTAGACCTTGCCCGACTTGCCGACGGGCATGACGCTCTGGCCGAGATCGGCATCGACTGTGACGGAGGCGGCCGAGGCGGGGCTCGCAGCGGCGGCGGCGACGAACGGCAGCATCGCCGCAAGGCCGATCCAGCGCCAGGCATCGGCAAGTCCACGGGGGCAGCGGAAGGGTTGCGGCGCGGCGGGGGCGGATTCGATCATGATGGAGATATCTCCTTTGTCCGATGACGAAGGAGGGTAGTTGCGCCTTCTGGCGGAAGCGGGCTCTCACGGCGGCGAAAATAAGGAGAGCCGGGCCCTGCGTTCACCGCGCCACCGGCCGGATTTTGCGACGAGGAATGCGGCCTGCGCGGGCGCTAATCCGCGCGTGCTATTTCACGACCTCGCGCTCGTAGATGCCCCAGAGCTTCTTCTGCTCGACGTAGCCGCGATAGTTGCCGACGGTGACCTTGCACCAGAGCCCGTCGCAGCCCTGCACGTCGGCGATGACGCCCGCTTCGACGATGGCGACGGCCGGCGATCTCTCGCTGTCGCTCGCGCGCAGCGGCACCTGGGGCGCCGGATTGCCGTCCTTGACCTCCCACGGCAGAACCAGCGCGGTGCGCCGCCCGGACAGCAGCGATTGGAGGATCCAGCCGACCGTGCCCTCCGAATCGCGCACCTTGCGCCACGTCTCGAATTCTTCGATGACCTCGATCGGCAGACCGGCCCGCCGGTAGACCCACGCGGTCGGGTACTCCGTCCCCGGCCCTTGGCGCAGGTTGACCCGGTCCGACTTGAGGCTGACGTAGCGCGGCAGGGGCAGACCGCTGGCCCCGGTCGAGGTGCCGATCTGAGCCAGAACGGGCACCGTGCCGAGCCACAAGAGCACCATCAGAGCCACCAGCGGGCGGGCGACGCCACGCGCCGCCGCCACGCAGGAAGTGCCCAATATCCTTGCCGAAATGTCCGCCTGCGAGGTCGCCAACCCTAGCCCCATTCCCCAACCGTCTCGTTCGCGCCGCTCGGGAACGTCGCCCCGTTCCATGGCAGCCCTTCAATTCCGCGCGTCTAGACTGTATTCGCTACTTTGTCATCGTCGAGGCCATCTGTTAGACACGTCCTGCCGATCACGCAGGTTCGCGGGCGCCGCGGCGCCAACGCCTGTCCCCACCGCGATTTTCCACTCACCGTCCGCCGTCGAGCGAAGAGAACCGGATTTCCCATGCCGCAGACACCCAAGAAGCCGCTGGTCATCGTCACGCGCAAGCTGCCCGATGTGGTCGAGACCCGCATGCGCGAGCTGTTCGACGCGCGACTGAACGTCGACGACCATCACATGAGCCAGGCCGAGCTGGTCGCGGCCGTCAAGGAAGCCGACGTCCTCGTACCGACGGTCACGGACCGCATCGACCGCGCGGTCATCAGCCAGGCCGGCCCCAACCTGCGCCTCATCGCCAACTTCGGCACCGGCGTCGACAACGTCGACCTCGATACCGCGCGCAACCGCTCTATCGCCGTCACCAACACGCCGGGCGTGCTGACGGAAGACACCGCCGACATGACCATGGCGCTGATCCTCGCTGTGCCGCGCCGTCTGGCGGAAGCGACGACCTACCTGAAGGACCCGCGCCACCACTGGGCCGGGTGGTCGCCGACCTGGATGCTCGGCCATCGCATCTACGGCAAGCGCCTCGGCATCATCGGCATGGGCCGCATCGGCACCGCCGTCGCGCGCCGCGCCAAGGCTTTCGGCTTGCAGATCCACTATCACAACCGCCGCCGCGTCTCGGAAGATGTCGAGCGCGAGCTGGAGGCAACGTACTGGGATAGCCTCGACCAGATGCTGGCCCGCATGGACATCGTCTCGGTCAACTGCCCGCACACGCCGGCGACCTACCATCTGCTGTCGGCACGCCGCCTGAAGCTGCTGAAGCCGACGGCCTACGTCGTCAACACGGCGCGCGGCGAGGTGATCGACGAGAACGAGCTCGCGCGCATCATCGAGTCCGGCTCCATCGCGGGCGCTGGTCTCGACGTGTTCGAGCACGAGCCCGCCATCAATCCCAAGCTGCTCGCCTCCGACCGGGTGGTGGCGCTGCCGCACATGGGCTCGGCCACGATCGAGGGCCGCATCGACATGGGCGAGAAGGTCATCATCAACATCAAGGCATTCGTCGACGGCCATAACCCGCCGGACCGCGTGCACGCCGCGATGTTCTGAGGCGCCGGGGCTGCGACGGTCTTCGCCCCAATTCCCGGGGGAACATCGTCGCCACCCTGCTCCTGATAGGTCTGTGACACCGGCGAACGAGATCGTCTTCGCCGGACCATGGATCGAAAGAAGGAGCACCCTATTGATCAAGAAGCTTGTTCTCGCCGCGCCGGTTGCGGCACTCACACTTCTCACTCTGGTCGCTGGAATGGTAGCGACCAGCAACGCGGCATCGGCGGGCAGCAACTGCATTCGTCAACCCGGCGGCGGCCGTTATGATATCTACTGCCCGTCGACGCCAAGGCCCGATAAGCCCAATCAGAAGCGCAATTGACCTCGCTACATCGCCGGCGGGCATGCCTCGCCGGCGATGCTGAAGGCATCCGGAGCAACAAGGGCCCAACAAGGGTCGGCAGGATGTGGCTTTGCCGTTATCCTGACCGAGGGTCCTTCTCGCTTATCGCCGATGGGTCACAATCGACCAGGGGGTAACAGATGCCGATCACAGCGCTCTACGCAGGCCTATTGGCTCCGCTGTTCGTGCTGCTGTCCATTCGCGTGATCGCCCGACGCCGCGCCTCGCAGATCGGTATCGGACACGGCGAGGACCAGGCCCTTCTGCGGCGTATCCGCGTCCACGCCAACTTCGCCGAGTATGTGCCGATGGCGCTTCTGTTGATGGCACTCGCCGAAAGCCTTCTGGCGAGCGGCGTGCTGCTTCACGCCCTCGGCGCTGCGTTGATCGCTGGCCGCCTGTTGCACGCGGCCGGCGTATCCCAGACACGCGAGAACCTTACGCTCCGGGTCGCCGGCATGTCGCTCACATTCACCGTCATCGGCGTCGCGGCCCTCGCCTGCATCGCGCTTTCGACGAGCCGCCTTCTCGGCGCCTGACCCGGCATGCGGACGAAAGAAGGCCGGGATTTCGCCCGGCCTCCGAATTCCGTCGCTCGCTGTCTCTGAGAGGTCAGCTCGTCTGGTTCTGGCGAAGCGCCGCCGCGAGCGCCGCAGACGCGAGGCGGGCGGCCGGCGGATCGGCGCGGCTCGTCAGGATGATCGGCACCTTGGCGCCGACCACGACGCCGCCGAGGCACGCCCCCATGAAGCGGATCATCATCTTCATCAGCGCGTTGCCGCAGACGATCTCCGGCACCACCAGGATATCGGCTTCGCCGGCGACGGGAGAGCCCTTGATGCCCTTGATCTGCACCGCCTCGGGCGAAACGGCGAGATCGAAGGCCAGCGGACCGTCGACATCGGCATCCGCCACGTTCTCCTTCGCCCACTTGGTAAGCTCGACCGACTCGCCCGTCGACGGGATCTTCGGCGAGACGACTTCCGTCGCCGACAGCAGCGCCACCTTCGGGCGCTGATTGCCGAGCGCTTTCGCCAGCGCCACGGTGTAGCGGATGATGGCCTTCTTCTGCTCGACGTCGGGAGCGGGGTTGAGCGCGCCGTCGGAGAGAATGATGGAACCCGCGCGGCCCGGCAGTGTCAGATGCGCGATGTGCGCCAGCGGCTGCCCCATACGCAGACCGGCTTCCTTGTTCAGCACCGCCTTCATGAAGCTGTCGGTGTGGAGATGGCCCTTCATCAGCGCATCGACCGATCCACGTCCGGCGGCGAACGCGCCCGCGAGCGCCGCGGCATCCTCGCCATCGGCCTCGATCACCTCGTAGATGCCGATGTCCCAGCCGATTTGGTCGGCGGCGCGGCGGATTTCATCGAGATTGCCGACAAGCACCGGCTCGATCACGCCGGCAACCGTCGCATCGCGCGCGCTTTCCATCGCGACGGCATTGACGGCATTGACGACCGCCGTGCGCACGGGCCGCGCGCCGCGCGCCGCCGTCAGCAGGCTTTGAGGACACTCGATGATTTCACCGCCCAGCATGCATTTCCCCCATTCCCGGAACTGTTTTGGTTGAGGCGCCAGAGCTACCGAATGCGAGTGGCTGCTGCAATTCGACATTCGCTATCCGCATGACGAGCAACGCGACATTGTGCTCACTAGAAAACTAAATGAATCATCGCAACACTCTGATTTAACATAACTAAATCTCATATTTCTGCCGTTTTGGCGCCACGTGGATGCCGCTTGCGCGGATACCATCGTCGCGGGGATGAGAAACCGATTCCGGGGGAGGTGCTTCGACCAACCGTGACCAGCCCGCGCTGAAGGCGGCGGACCGGTCACGCCAGCACGGGGCGCCAGATGACGACGAAGGTTTGCAGCCGCGCGGGGGGCCTCCTCGCCGTGACAGTGACAGCATTCACCATGGCCTGCCCGATGCCGGGCTATGCCGCCGACAAGGGAGCCGCGCCAACGCGCCGCGCGAGCCCGGAACCGCTCTACGAGGAACCCGTCGCGCCGGCGTGGCGCGGCCTCTACTGGGGCATGAGCTTCGGCTATGGCTTCGGCTTCTCGGAACAGAGCTACGACCGCAACGACAACCACGGCATCGCCTCGACCGAGCCGACCGGTGGGCTCGGCGCGCTGACCGTCGGCTATAATTGGATGTGGTCGCCGCGCATTCTGCTCGGCATCGAAGGCGATATCGGCCTCATGGATGTCAGCGCCGACGACAAGATCGTCTACGACGGCCACATCTACAAAACGAGCTACGGACCGTGGTGGGGCACGCTGCGCGGCCGCGCCGGCTACTTCGTCACGCCCGGCACGTTGCTCTACGCCACCGCCGGCTGGGCATTCATGGATGTCGACGAGATCTCTATCGGGAATACGCCGGGCGAAACCGCCGTCAACGAGGACTTCAAATCCGGCGTCGTGCTTGGCGCCGGCCTCGAGCGGGCACTGATGCCGGGCGTCACCGCCAAGCTCGAATACCTCCACATGGACTTCGGCACCTACGAAGGCTATTCGGCCAACCGCGAGGACTATTCATTCGACAATCGCGTCGATCTCGTCCGCGTCGGGCTGAATTTCAAATTCTGAGTCTATGCCGATAGAGCGTTATCCGACTGCACGGCATCGCGTCAGCGCTGCGCGGTCGGATATAGACGCTTTAGAAACTCAAAGCCTTGGCGCTTCGATCGAAAGCAAGAACGCGCCCTGGGGAACCGTGCCGCCGCCGGCCCTCACGTTGCCGCGCACACGGCATGGTCTTCCGCGGCGGCGTGGATCGACAGGTCGCGGATCGTCGGGCTCTGCCCGGAGAGTGCATTATCCGGGTCCCAGGCGATGTTGACGCCCTCGAAGCGGCTGGACTTGGCATCGTAGATCAGCAGTCGTCCCGCCAGCCCTTCGCCCGTTCCCGTGATCTCTTTCAGCACCTCCGTCGCCTGCAGCGTGCCGACGACACCGACCACGGCGCCGAGCACGCCCACCTCGGCGCAATTCGCGACCGTGCCCGGGGGCGGCGCTTCGGGGAAGAGACAGCGATAGCTCGGGTACGGCTTGCCGTCCGGCCCGGCCTCGTGCGGCTTGAAGGTCGTCACGTAGCCGTCGAACGGGCCGACCGCCGCGAACACGAGCGTGCGCTTCGCAAGATAGCAGGCGTCGGAAACGAGATAGCGCGTCGCGAAGTTGTCGGAACCGTCGCAGACGATGTCGTAGCGCGAGATGATGTCGATGGCGTTCGTGGCATCGAGGCGGGCGTTGTACGTCTCGACCGTGACGTGGGGATTGAGACGCGCCACCGCCTCGCGCGCGCTCTCCACTTTCGGCACGCCGACGTGCGGCGTGTCGTGCACGATCTGGCGCTGGAGGTTGTCGAGCGAAACCGTATCGTCGTCGATGATGCCGAGCGCGCCGACGCCCGCCGCCGCGAGATACATCAGCAGCGGCGAGCCGAGCCCGCCCGCGCCGATGATGAGCACGCGCGCCGCCTTCAGCTTCTGCTGACCCTGGCCGCCGACCTCCTTCAGGACGAGGTGGCGCTTGTAGCGCTGGATCTCCTCGGGCGTGAGCATTCTTGTGGTGCTCCCTTCGGGCGCAGTCCGGCGCTCGCGCCGGGCCACGGTCGTGGCCTGATCCGCTACGCGGATGGTTGTCTCACACGTCGCGGTCCGACGCTCGCGCCGGGCCACGATCACCGCTCGACCAACGCGCGGCCACCAACCCCACGGGTTGCATTTCCACAGCGCGCGCTGGCCCGAGATCTCGGCGCGCGTCGTGCCGCTTCAGCGCCACCGCGCTCATCAGCCCGCGGCGGGCGGCTCGGCGAACAGGTCCGTCGAGAGATAGCGATCCGCCGACGACGGCGCGAACGTCACGATCGTCTTGCCCGCCATCTGCTCACGGCCGGCGACGGTGAGCGCCGCGGCGATGTTGGCACCCGTCGAGATGCCGCCGGGAATGCCCTCGACCCGCGCGACGAGACGCGCCACCTCGAAGGCCATGTCGTTCGGCACGGTGATGACCTCGTCGATCAGGTCGCGCGCGAGGATCGACGGAACGAAGCCTGCTCCGATGCCCTGGATCTTGTGCGGGCCCTTCTCGCCCTTGGACAACATCGGGCTTGCCGCCGGCTCGACCGCGATCACCTGCAGGGCCGGATTGCGGGCCTTGAGGACGCGGCCGCAACCCGTGAGCGTGCCGCCGGTGCCGACGCCGACGACGAGCACGTCGACCTTGCCGCCGGTATCCTTCCAGATCTCTTCCGCCGTCGTCTTCTCGTGCACCAGCGGGTTGGCCGGATTGTCGAACTGCGCCGGTATGACTGCGCCTGGAATGGACTTGGCCAGTTCGTCCGCGCGCTTCAACGCGCCGGACATGCCCTCCGCCGCCGGCGTCAGCACGAGCTCCGCGCCGAGATGCGCGAGCAGCTTGCGACGCTCCATCGACATCGACTCCGGCATCACCAGGATCATCCTGTAACCGCGCGCCGCAGCGACGAACGCGAGACCGATGCCGGTGTTGCCCGATGTCGGCTCGACCAGCGTCGATTGCCCGGGCACGATGCGGCCGAGGCTTTCGAGCGTGTCGATCATCGACACGCCGATGCGGTCCTTCACGCTCGACAACGGGTTGAAGAACTCGAGCTTCAGCAGCACCTCGGCCTTCGCGCCGGCCGCCTTGCAGAGCTTCGAGAGTCGCACGAGCGGTGTGTGCCCGATGGTTTCGGTGATGTCGTCGTAGACCCGGCCCCGGCCGAAGCTTCCGGTCGCGGCGAGCGTCTTGATCTCGGGCAACTGATCCATGAGCCGTTCCTGACCTTTGTGTTGTTGGCGAGCGGCGGGACAGGGCCCCGCATTGCCTGCCTTTTTGGCAGCAAACGTTGCCGGGCTCAAGGCAGGCCGCGAGAATTCGCGCGGCCCTGAACCCGGCGCCGCCCGTCGGTACGAGCTTCGGTTTTCGCGGGGACGGACTCTATCGTGTGCGGCGGGGAGAGGGCGCACCAGCGGGTTGGACGGTGGGCTGAACGCTGCTCGACGCCACACCCGTAGAACCGAACCCACCCGCGCCGCGCCGTGTCTCGCTCGCCTCGGTCATCTCGACCAGCCGGGCGCGCGCCACGGTCGCGATCACCAACTGCGCGATGCGTTCGCCACGCCGGATCGTGAACGGCTCCGCGCCGAGGTTGACCAGCAGCACCTTCACCTCGCCGCGATAGTCGCTGTCGATGGTACCCGGGCTATTCAGAACCGTGATGCCATGCTTGACCGCGAGGCCGGAGCGCGGGCGCACCTGTGCCTCGGTTCCCCGCGGCAACTCCAGCACGAGGCCGGTCGGCACCAGATCGCGCGTCCCCGGCGCGAGTGTCAGCGGCTCATCCTCCGGCAGTGCCGCGACGAGATCGAGCCCTGCCGCCTCGTCGCTCTGGTAGGCCGGCAGCCCAACCCCATCGAAGGGCGCAAGCCGCCCGCCCCCGCCCACGAGCCCTTCCCCCGCTTGTTCGGCGCCCGCCCCCCCCGGTTTTCTCCCCGCCGCACTCGCATCGCCAGCCCGGCCTGCTGCCGGCGCCCGTCCGCTCATTGCGCTGCCTCCCGGCGCTGCGCCACATGCTCGGCGATGCGCGCAACCAGCCGCGCCGCCACCTCCGTCTTGCTCATCAGCGGCCAGCTCTCGACGCCGTCGCGCGCGACGAGATGCACCGTGTTCGCGTCTCCGCCCATCACGCCCGACGCTGGCGAAACGTCGTTGGCGACGATCCAGTCGGCGCCCTTCGACTTGAGCTTCCTCGCCGCATACTCCGTAACGTTCTCGGTCTCGGCGGCGAAGCCGATCACGAGCGGCGGACGCGACGGTCCCTTTCCGGATGCGATCGTCTTGAGGATGTCGGGGTTCTCGACAAGGGACAGCGACGGGGCACGCGCCCCCGCCGTCTTCTTGATCTTCTGCTCGCCGGCATTGGCGACGCGCCAATCGGCAACGGCGGCGGCGAAGATGCCGACATCGGCGGGCAGTGCACGGGTAACGGCCTCCAGCAGCTCGGCCGCCGTTTGCACGCGCACCACATCGACGCCCGCAGGATCGGGAATCGTCACTGGACCCGAAACGAGCGTGACGCGGGCCCCGGCTCTCGCCGCTGCGGCAGCAACGGCATGGCCCTGCTTGCCGGAGGAACGGTTGGCGATGTAGCGCACGGGATCGATCGGCTCGTGCGTCGGCCCGCTGGTGACGAGCACGTGCAGCCCGGCGAGCGGTCCCTGCACAGCGGCACCAGTCGGCGAGCCCGCGAGCATCTCCTCGATCGCCGCCACGAGCTCCGGCACCTCGGGCAGCCGCCCCGGCCCCGCCTCGCCACGCTCGGCCATTTCGCCGACGCGCGGCTCGATGATGCGGACACCATCCGCCTCGAGCTGGCGCACGTTCCGCCGCGTCGCCGGGTGCATCCACATGCGCGGATTCATGGCCGGCGCCACCAGCACCGGCTTGTCCGTCGCCATCAGCACCGTGCTCGCGAGATCGTCGGCATGCCCCCCGGCCATCTTCGCCAGCAGGTCGGCGGTCGCCGGTGCGACGACGATCAGATCGGCCTCGCGCGACAGCCGGATATGGCCGATCTCGCGCTCCGCATCGAGGTCGAACAGGTTGGTGAAGACCGGTTCGTTGGACAGCGCGCCGACGGAAAGCGGCGTCACGAATTGCTCGGCCGCGCGGGTGAGCACGGCGCGGACCCCGATGCCCCGCTCCTTGAGTCGCCGGATGAGGTCGAGACACTTATAGGCCGCGATACCGCCGCCGATGATGAGGACGATGCGCTTTTTCACGTCTCGAACCCTGCTCCCCGGGCTCCGCCACATCCTCGGTCATGTCGGGAGAGGAGGGGCGAAGGGCTCCGGCGTTTCTTTCGGGTCGAGGTTTAGCACATCGGCCGGCGAAGCGTGCGGTCTGCCGCGAACGGGGTAACCCAAGGCCGCAGCCGATTTGCGGATCGTCGCGCGGCAGCGCCGAGCCCCCAGCGCACAAGCCGAAGCCCAAGCCAAATCGCCCGCCTGCGACGCGGCGGCGAAATCAGGCCACGCCGTCCATGCGCATGTCGAGCCCGGCCTCCGCCATGTGCCGCTTGGCTTCCCCGATCGAATGGGTGCCGAAGTGGAAGATGGAGGCGGCGAGCACCGCGCTCGCGTGTCCCTTGGCGACCCCATCGACCAGATGATCCAGGTTGCCGACGCCACCCGAGGCGATCACCGGCACGCTGACGGCATCCGAGATGGCGCGCGTCAGCGCCAGGTCGAACCCGGCCTTGGTGCCGTCGCGGTCCATGCTGGTGAGCAGGATTTCGCCCGCGCCGAGCGCCACCACTTCGCGCGCATATTCGATGGCATCGATGCCGGTGGGCTTGCGGCCGCCATGGGTGAAGATTTCCCAGCGCGCGGGCTCGCCCTCGCCCGAGACCTTCTTGGCGTCGATGGCGACGACGATGCACTGCGCGCCGAACTTCTCGCTCGCCTCTTTCACGAACTGCCGGTTGAACACGGCCGCCGTGTTGATCGAGACCTTGTCGGCGCCGGCCTCGAGCAGCTTGCGGATGTCGTCCGTGGTGCGCACGCCGCCACCGACGGTGAGCGGCATGAAGCAGCGCTCGGCCGTCGCCTCGACGATGTGGAAAATCGTGTCGCGGTTCTCGTGGGAGGCGGTGATGTCGAGGAAGCACAGCTCGTCGGCGCCGGCCGCGTCATAGGCGGCGGCGGCTTCCACGGGGTCGCCCGCGTCGATCAGATCGACGAAGTTGACGCCCTTGACGACACGCCCGTCCTTGACGTCCAGGCACGGGATGATGCGGATTTTCAGGGTCATGGGAGGGAATTAGCAGGGGGTGGGCGGGGGTGGCAAGGTCGGCTTCAAGAGCGCTCACTGATTTGAGAAATCGACGCTCTTCAATCCCATTGCTATCAACATTGGAACATCAAGCTTTCAGAGATTTTCCCTTATCCAGCTCGTTCCGGACGTTGATCTCCATCTGGTCACTCTCTTCTCACAATCCGCTCGGCGGAGTGCTTCCCCACCCCCGCGCCAACCCGCCCGCTGGCGGCGGGCGAGCGGATGTGCTATCGGCAGGCCCAAGCATTATTGCGCCGCACAACCGGCCGGCGGCTCCCCTCCATTGCAGGCAGGGAGCGGCGGGCCGAGTGGCGTGCCCGGAAGGCCGCTTAGAACCGCGCGCCCACAAGGCGCGTCCGTAAATCTGTCGTTCGAGCCTTGTAGATGCTCCGGTGCCCGAGGCTCCGGCGCGCCTGCCCGGCTTGCCCGTTACCAGAATGGCCAGCGGGCGACCCGCCCCTGGCCGAACCAGCGCCGGGCGGGCGACGTCCGCGCCCCGACTTGAAGCAGGCCGAAAAGGCAAGCCCAGAGCCCGAACAGCAGGCCCGAGCCCCGAACCGAGACACCGCGCGCGAGGCAGCCCGCCCGCACGCCGCCGATCCGCCCCACATCACCCGAGAACCGCACGCCATGCAGCTTCGCAACATCGCCATCATCGCCCACGTCGACCACGGCAAGACGACGCTGGTCGATCAGCTCCTCAAACAATCCGGCGCCTTCCGCGACAACCAGAAGGTCGCCGAGCGCGCGATGGATTCAAACGACATCGAGCGCGAGCGCGGCATCACCATCCTCGCCAAGTGCACCAGCGTCGTGTGGAACGAGGTGCGCATCAACATCGTCGACACCCCAGGCCACGCCGACTTCGGTGGCGAGGTAGAGCGCATCCTGAACATGGTCGATGGCGTGGTCGTGCTGGTGGACGCCTCCGAGGGCCCGCTGCCGCAGACCAAGTTCGTCGTGTCGAAGGCGCTGAAGCTCGGCATGCGCCCGATCGTGGCCATCAACAAGATCGACCGCCCGGACGAACGCCACCTCGACGTGTTGAACGAAATTTTCGACCTGTTCGCCA
>OEIV010000277.1_pt1 | contig 31158 bp, 30 predicted proteins | sample 1539231 | NCBI WGS metagenome assembly OEIV01 (sample SAMN03794762, study PRJEB22550) | activated sludge metagenome | feature: wastewater treatment plant; material: activated sludge; isolation source: Wastewater treatment plant of a petroleum refinery complex | place: Argentina: Buenos Aires ... | reverse complement strand
CGGTGAGGTTTTGCAGCCCCCCGGCGGGAATGGCCCGCCGTGCGCCGTGGGCGTCCACCGCCGCACGGAAGGCCTTCACCACCGCCTCGGTGTAGGCCCGGCTTCTCTGGCGGCCCTCGATCTTGAGCGCCGTCACGCCTGCTTCGGCCAGGCGCGGGATCAGGTCTGCCGCATCGAGGCTCACGGGGTCTTCAAAGACATGGCCCTGATAGTTACCCGCCGTGAAGCAGCCCTTGCACAGGGTGGGATATGGTGCCGCCTCGCCCGTGCCGACGCGCTGGATGGTGAAGCCCCCCAGGCGCGCGGAGAGACCCTCGCCCTCCTGCTGGTAGACCACATGGCTCGCGGGCGAACAGACACCATTCATGTTGGGCGATTTGCCGGTGGCATAGGAGGAGAGCGAGCAGCGCCCCTCGGCCATGACGCAGAGGCCGCCAAAGACAAAGACCTCGGTTTCGCAGGCGATGTCGCGGTTGATGGTGGCGATTTCCTCCACGCTCAAGACGCGCGGCAGGACCACGCGCTTCACGCCGAATTCCGCGACATAGAAAGTGATGGCGTCGGCATTGGCTGCTGCCGCCTGCACCGAGAGATGGCGGCGCAGGCCTGGGTGTTTCTCCGCCGCATAGGCGAGAAGGCCCATGTCGGCGAGGATGACGGCATGGGCGCCAAGGGCCGCCGCATCATCGACGGCGCGATGCCACAGCGCGGCTTCGCCGGCGCGGGGAAAGGTGTTGATGGCGACGAGGACTTTCGCGCCCTTGCCGCGCGCGTAGGCAATGCCGGTCTGCAACTCAGCACGCGAGAAGTTGAGGCCGGGGAAGTTGCGGGCGTTGGTCTCGTCGGCAAAGCCGCAATAGACGGCGTGTGCCCCGGCATCCACGGCGGTGCGCAGCGCGGCTGGCGTTCCCGCCGGGCAAACCAGTTCAAGCATCAGGAGGCTCCGGCTGCGGGCGGGTGAGCGCCACGCCGGTCATGCGCTCGGCCGCGGGCGTCAATGTGCGCAAGGGCCGCTCCACGATGAGGCCGAGGGGGCCAAGGCTTGCCGTCACTTCACCGAGAATGTCGATCTCGGCGTCATCCAGCGCGTTGCGCAGCGCCAGCACGGCTTCGGTGTCGCCCTCGATGATGATGTCGCGCGAGAAGAACAGTGCATCGCCATCCATGGTTCCGTGCAACATGCCCAGGAGCGCTGCAAAGGGGCCGGCGACATGGGCCTCCCAGGCGGTGGCATCGCCGCGCCTGATGACATCGATCTCCGGCTTTTCCCGGCGCGGGCGCAGGATGAAGGCAAAGGGCAGGTCGGTGGGATCGAGCAGGAAGGTCTTGCTGGCCTGCTCACCCAGGCGCTCGAACAGGCCGGGATGGCGCGCGGCCACGCTGTCCACCACCTTCTGTGCCGCAAGCCGCAGGGGAAAGAGCGGCAGGGGCTGCATGAGGCGCGCGGCCAGGGCGGGAAAGCGCGGCAGGGAAGACGAAGAAGCCATTATCAGGACTGTTTCATGAGGGGGGGGCCAAGGGGAGAAGTCCGGCGCAAAATAGAGACCCTTCGCGCCGGATGAATTGCTCTAGGTCAAATCATCTTCCGTCACCATCGGCAATGGGGCAGATGGCCACTGCCCGTTCACGTGCCTTTTCCGCTCCGTGTTGGTTTCTCGCCTGCCGCACGGGCCAGGGAGGGCGAGAAGTGCCGGGTGACAAATCCGCGGCTTGACGCGCCGCCATCCCCCTGGGTCGGTGCGATCAGGATTATCCACAGGCTGGCGGCGGGGGCCGTATGTCAGACCGCGTTGTCGCGCCATGTCTTTGGCCGGTTTCTTCGCACATGCGGCATGGCTTTCTCGCGTTCACCGCCGTTGTTTCATGCCCTTGGCGCCCACAAGGGTTTGACTGACTTGGGTTATCGCTTGGGGCGCGCCCATGAACTATTTTGCAGCGCAGCGAAAATGCCGGAATTTCATGGGCTTGTTTATCTAAAGTCGCACAACCAATGGCCAGTGTCAGGGGGTTAAGGGATATGTAACCCTAAAGGCTCGCGGCAATAGACTCGCCGGAGACGGGAGAGGTGCGCGCCCTTGGGCCTGCGCTTCACACAATCGCCCCGGCATCCGGGCAACCGCCGCACTAGGGAGACTTATATGGATTCTAACCTCAGCTCACGGATTCGCCAGAATCCGGCCTTCCAGGAGCTGGTGCGGAAACGGACGGGCTTTGCCTGGCTGCTCTCCGCCCTCATGCTTCTCATCTATTTCGGCTTCATTCTGCTGGTGGCCTTCAACAAGGCATTCCTCGCGACGCCGCTCGGCACCGGGGTCACTACCATCGGCATCCCCATCGGCATCGCCGTCATCGTCTCGGCCTTCGTGCTCACCGGCATCTATGTGAAGCGCGCCAACTCCGAGTTCGACGAACTCACTGACAAGATCAAGAAGGATGCCCTGAAATGAGAAAGCTCGCTCTCTCCTCTCTGGCGGCATCGCTCTTCGCCACGCCCGCCCTGGCCGACGCCGTTGCCGGCGCGGTGCAGCAGCAGGCCACCAACTGGCCTGCCATCATCATGTTCCTGATTTTCGTGGCCCTCACCCTTGGCATCACCAAGTGGGCCGCCTCGCAGACCAAGTCTGCCGCCCAGTTCTATTCCGCGGGCGGCGGCATCACCGGCACGCAGAACGGCCTGGCCATTGCCGGCGACTACATGTCGGCGGCGTCCTTCCTTGGTATTTCCGGCATCGTCTTCGGTTCCGGCTACGATGGCCTCATCTATTCGGTGGGCTGGCTCGTGGGCTGGCCGATCATTCTGTTCCTGATCGCGGAACGCTTGCGCAACCTCGGCAAATATACCTTCGCCGACGTGGCTTCCTTCCGTCTGGAGCAATCGCCCATCCGCAAGATGGCGGCAATCTCGACCCTGGCGGTCGTGGCCTTCTACCTCATTGCCCAGATGGTCGGTGCCGGCAAGCTCATCCAGCTTCTGTTCGGCCTGCCCTACGGCTATGCCGTCATGATCGTCGGCATCCTGATGATCGTCTACGTCACCTTCGGCGGCATGGTTGCCACCACCTGGGTGCAGATCATCAAGGCCGTCATGCTGCTCGGCGGCGCCACGCTCATGGCGCTCATGGTGCTGGTCAAGTTCGGCTTCAGCCCGGAGGCTCTGTTCCAGGCGGCGGTCAACACCCACCCCAAGGCGGGCGCCATCATGGGTCCCGGCTCGCTGGTGACTGACCCCGTCTCGGCCATTTCGCTCGGTCTGGCCCTGATGTTCGGCACCGCCGGTCTGCCCCACATCCTGATGCGCTTCTTCACCGTGTCGGATGCCAAGCAGGCGCGCAAGTCGGTGTTCTATGCCACCGGCTTCATCGGCTACTTCTACATCCTGACCTTCATCATCGGCTTCGGGGCCATCGCGCTCCTGATGAATGATGCGTCCTTCTACAAGACGGCCACGGATGCGACGACCGGGGCGGTGACCTACGACAAGATCAAGGATCTTCTCGGCGGCACCAACATGCCGGCCATCCATCTGTCACGCGCCGTTCTCGGCAACATGTTCCTCGGCTTCATCTCGGCTGTCGCTTTCGCCACCATTCTGGCGGTGGTGGCGGGTCTGACGCTGGCCGGCGCCTCCGCCGTCAGCCATGACCTCTATGCCTCTGTGTTCGCCAAGGGCACGGTCAACGAAGCCAAGGAAATCCGCATCTCGAAGATTGCTGCCGTGGTCATCGGCCTCATCGCCATCGGCCTCGGCTATGTCTTCGAAAACATCAATGTGGCCTTCATGGTGGGCCTGGCCTTCGCGGTCGCGGCTTCCACCAACTTCCCGATCCTGGTCATGTCCACCTTCTGGAAGGGCATGACCACGAAGGGTGCGGTCATCGGCGGCATCCTGGGCCTCATCTCCTCCGTCGGCCTGACGATTCTCAGCCCCGGCGTGTGGGAGGCGGTGCTTGGCTATGAGAAGGGCTCCGCGCCCTTCCCCTATGCCAACCCGGCGCTCTTCTCCATGGCGCTGGCCTTCCTGGGCATCTGGATCGGCTCCATGATCGACGGTTCCAAGCGGGGCCAGATCGACAAGGCGGGCTTCGACGACCAGTATGTCCGGTCGGAGACCGGCATCGGTGCGGCGGGTGCGGTTTCGCACTAAATTCCGCTCCAGACGCAACAACCTTCGGGCCGGGGATAGCATCCCCGGCCTTTTTCACTATAGTTGCCGTGACAACCGTTCATTCAGAAGCCTGCCATGCCGCAATCATTCGACAGCCGGAACCCGCCCTTTGACCGTCTCAACGCCGCTGAAATCGACACGCTCCGCCAGGGCATGGACATCGGCTACTTTGCCCCCGGCCAGGTGATCGTCGCCGCCGATCAGCCGGCGCAGTTCTTTCACGTCATCATCAAGGGCATGGTGGAGGAACGGCGCGATGGCGAGGTGGAGCATGTGCTGGAGGCCAAGGACAGTTTCGATGCGCGCGCCCTGATCCACGGCAAGCCGGGCAGCGAGTTCGTGGCCGCCGAGGAGACCCTGTGTTACCTGCTGCCTAAGGACATCGTGGTGGAACTGACCCAATCCAACCCGGCCTTTGGTGCCTTCTTCTATTCCGAGATTTCCCGCAAGCTTGACGCCATGGCCCAGGGCCGCGAGGGCCAAGGGGTGGAGTCGGTTCTGCGCGCCCGCATTTCCGAGGCGCGGCTTCAGCCTGCCGTGTTCATCGACGGCACCGCCACCATCAAGGATGCGGCCATGGCCATGCAGGACAACCACACCAATGCACTCTTCGTGCGCGAGGCTGAACGCGTCGGTGTGGTCACCGGCATGAACCTGGCCAAGGCGGTGTTGAACAAGGCCAAGGCGGGCACCACGCCGGTGAAGGAGGTCTGCCACTTCGACGTGGTGGCGGTGGACAAGGACGACTTCATCATCGACGCCTTGCTGCTGATGACCCGGCACAACAAGAGGCGACTGGCGGTGCGCGAAGACGGCGAACTTGTCGGCATGCTGGAGGACATCGGCATCCTCGGCCTGTTCGCGGGCAATTCGCAATTGATCCCCGGCCGCATCGACCGGGCCAAGTCCATTGCCGATCTGGAAACCACGGCCTCCGACATTCAGGCCCAGGTGGAGCGGTTGCACCGCCAGGGGGTCAAGGCCGATCTCATTGCCGAGATCACCTCGGACCTGAACCGCAGGCTTTTTGCCAAGCTGTTTGAACTGACCGCCCCCAAGAGCATCCTGTCCAAGGGCTGCCTGATGATCATGGGGTCCGAGGGGCGCGGCGAACAGACGGTGCGCACCGACCAGGACAATGGTTTGCTCATCTCCGGTCCGGTGGCGGAGGAAGACCTCATCGCCTTCCGCAAGCTCTTCACCTCGGCGCTGGAACGGCTGGGCTTTCCGCCCTGCCCCGGCAATATCATGGTGCGCAATCCCATATGGTCCATGCCGGTGGAGGATTTCATCCGCCAGATCAAAGGCTGGGTCATCGCGCCCGATGAAAACACGCCGATGTATCTCGCCATCCTCGCTGACGCCATTGCCGTGGGGCGCAACCCCGAGCTTCTCAGCCGCGCCAAGGAGGCGCTCTTCGACGTTCTGCGCGGCGAGAAAATTCATCTGGCCCATTTCGCCAAGGCCGTCGACATGTTCAGCGGATCGGGCGGCATGTTGAATGCCCTCATGGCCTCGGTGGGGCGTGAAGACAGCATCAACCTGAAGAAGGCGGGGATTTTCCCCATCGTGCACGGCATTCGCAGCTATGCCATCGAAAAGGGGGTGCGCGAGACCGGAACGCTGGCGCGCATCGACGAACTGGCGGGCATGGGCGCGCTGGAAGCCGACATGGCCAAGGAACTGGCCGGGGCCTTCCGCTTCCTCATGGAATTGCGTCTCAGGTCGCAGCTCGCGGCGGTGAAGCACGGCAACCCCGAGGCCGAGGCCGACATCAAGCCATCGGAACTGACCACGCTGGAGCGCGACCTGTTGCGCGATGCCCTGCGCGTGGTGAAGGAATTCCGCGAGCTGGTGCGGGCTCACTTCAACCTGCGCATGTTCTGAGGCGTCATGTTCCGCTTCATCCGCCATACCATTGACCGCTTCGTGATCCAGGACACGAGCTTCAAGTTTCTCTACGACCGTGACGAGACGGGCGAGGTGGTGTCGCTGGATTGCGAGACCACTGGTTTTGATCCCTGGATCGATGACGTGATTTCGGTGGCGGCCATCAAGATCAAGGACAACCGCATCCTGACGCACCAGTCCTTCAACGCGCTGGTGAAGCCCGAGGCGGAGATGCGGCCCGAGGCCATGAAGGTGCATCGCCTGTTACAGCGCGACGTGGCGAGCGCCAAGCCCATGGCCGAGGTCCTGCCCGATCTGTTGCGCTTCATCGGCTCGCGGCCGATCATGGGCTACTGGATCGACTTCGACATGAGCATGCTCGACAAATATGTGCTGCATCACCTGGGGGTGCGCCTGCCCAACGAGCGCGTTGAAGTATCGAAGCTCTATTACGACCGCAAATATGGCGACGCGCCGCAGGGCACGCAGCTGGACCTGCGCTTCGATGTCATCCGCAAGGACCTGAAGCTGCCGCCCATCAACCAGCATGATGCCCATGAGGACGCGCTGCTGGCGGCCAAGATGTATGTGATCCTCAAGGACATGAAGGCGCGTGGCGTGCGCATTCCGCGCACGGCGGGCATCGGCGGCGTCAGCACGGGCGCGGCGCCGCGCCCGATGCACGGCTTCTGATCATGCGGCGCTCCCTGCCTCCGCTCAACTCGTTACGCGCCTTCGAGGCGGCGGCACGCCACCTGAGCCTCACGCAGGCGGCACAGGAATTGTCGGTGACGCCGGCAGCCATCAGCCATCAGATCCGCTTGCTGGAGGATCACATCGGCATGGCGGTGATGCAGCGCTCGGGCCGCGGGCTGGTGCTGACCGACGCGGGCGCGGCGGCCTTTGTCCACCTCAAGGACGGGTTCCAGCGCCTGTCGGCCGCCATGGATGCCATCGACAGTCTGGGCGAGCGCGGCACGCTGCATATTTCGGTTGCTCCTTCCTTTGCCGCCAAGTGGTTGTTGCCGCGGCTGGATGATTTTGAAAAGCGTCACCCGGAAATCGATGTGCATGTGTCCTCGTCCATGCAGTTGGTGGATTTCGCCCGCGACGGCACCGATCTTGCCATCCGCTATGGCGCGGGCAATTACCCCGAGGTGGTGGTGGAACGGCTGCTGTCGGAAGAAGTGGTGCCGGTCTGTGCCCCGGAGCTGATCGCTGGCGACCGACCGCTGACGCGGGCCAGCGACCTTGGCCAGTTCACCCTGCTGCACGACGACAGCCCGGATAATGATCCCTCGTGTCCCAATTGGGACATGTGGCTGCGGGCGGCGGGGGTGGAAGGCATTGACGGCACGCGGGGGCCGCGCTTCAACCAGTCCAGTCTGGTGATCGAAGCGGCGGTTCTGGGGCGGGGCGTGGCCCTGGCCAAGCACCGGCTGGCGGCGGAGGACATCAGGCGCGGGCGGCTGGTGACGCCCTTCGCCGCTGCCGTGCCGCTGGACTTCGCCTATTTCATCGTCTCGCCCAAGGCCAAGCTCAACCTGCCCAAGGTGTCCTTTTTCCGCGACTGGCTTCGGGTTCAGGTGCGCGACTCCGATCTCAACGCTTCCGATCCGTCCATCTGACTCACTCCGGCTTGGGTGAGATCAGTTCATAGCGATGGCTGTGGCCGAAGGGACTGTCGGTTTCACCGCGCACATGAAGATGCGCCTGGCGCTGCCTGAATTCATGGACGTGGATGGTGGCGGCGCGGCTGGTGCCGTCCTTGAGCAGGATGGCGCGCGTGGCAAAGCGCGCGACAAAATCCATGTCGTGGCTGGCGATGATCATGGTCTGCGGCAGGCTTTCCAGCACAGTGCAAAGGCGGGCGTGGGCTAAGGCGTCCAGTCCCGTGGTGGGTTCATCGAGCAGCAGCACCTCGGGCTTCATGGCGAGAACCGTGGCCAGCGCCACGAGGCGCTTTTGCCCGCCGGAGAGGGTTTGCGAAATGCGGTCCGCGAGGTCTGACAGGCCGAGGGAAGCGAGTGTCGCTGCGGCGGTTTCAAGCGCGGCGCGTCGCGGCTGGCCCAGGTTGCGCGGGCCGAAGGCCACGTCTTCCAGAACCGTTGGACTGAACAATTGATCGTCCGAATCCTGAAACACCAGACCGGCGCGGGCGCGCAGGGCGCGGAAGTCGGCCTCGTTGCGGCAGGCGCGGCCAAAGGCGGTAAGCGTGCCTGAGGTGATGGGCACAAAGCCGGTCATGGCGAGAAGGAGCGTGGATTTGCCTGCGCCATTGTCGCCGAGCAGCGCCAGTCTTTCACCCTGGGCAAGGGTCAGGTCCACGGCGCGCAGGACGGGATGGCCAGGATAGCCCGCGGCCATGCCATGCAGATGGAACAGGGCCTCGCTCATGACAGACGATCCCAGAACAGCAGGCCCGCGAGCCCCAGACCCCAGAGCACGAGGGCGGCGTAATCATGGCGAGTGAGAGGCGAGGTTTCACGCTCGATGAACTGGCCGGAAAAGGCCCGGGCCTTCATGGCGCGGGACAGGCGCTGGGCGCGCACCTCGGCCCGGATGAGCAACAGGCCCAGGAGTTGGCCGAGCGCGGTCCAGACATGGGCCGAGGTGGAGAGGCGGAAGGCGCGGGCCTTCATGGCGCGGGTGAGGCGGTCATATTCCTGCTGCAACAGTCCGATGTGGCGGAAGGTGAGAAGAAACAGCGCCACGATGCGCGGCGGCAGGCCAAGGCCCGCCATGGCCGACGCGAGGCCGAGACTGCCAAGACCAGACAGGAATGCAGCAATCACCAGAGCCGCCGCCGTCACCCGCGCCATGATGGTCAGTGAACGGATGATACCATCCCACGAGGCGGCAAGCGGACCGAGATGAAAGACAGCATTTCCGGGCATGGTGAAGGGCAGCGAGAGGAGCAGCAGCAGGAGGAAGCCTTCCATGACCGCCAGACGCTTCAGCAGCGGCACCAGAGGCAGGCGCGCCAGAGCCACCAGCGCAATGCCCATGAGCAGCGCGGTGCCGAGGGCAGGTGCGCTGTGCAGTGCCGGAAGGCTGAGCACGAATGCCAGAACTGCGAGCAGCCGGACGCGCGGATCAAGCTTGCCCGGCAACCCGTGGTCATGGGCCTGCCAGAAGAGAGACGAGGCATGACCGCCGCTCATGCGGCCCTGCCGCGCGCCTTCAGCCAGGCCCAGAGGCCGAAGAGGCCGAGAATGTAACCCAGTCCGCCGAGGACATCGCGCAGGCGGAGTGTGTTTTCGAGCGCGTCAATGCGTTCTTCCAGGGGGCGCAGGCCTTGGGCCAGCGCATCCTGGGATGCTGCGGCGGGCGCGACAGTGACGGGAGCGGCGGCCGTCAACGGAAATTCCGCCATGTGGCCATCGCCCCCCTCGGCCACCACGGCGGCGACAGACGCAGGCACGGGCGAAAAGGAAAAGCTGCCGTCGGCCGCGGTGGTGAGCGTGGCCAGTGTCTTGCCATCGGCGCTTCGCAGGCTGACGGGCACGGCCATGGCCGCCCCGCCGCCGACGAAATAGACCTTGCCGGTGATGGCACTGCCGCTGGTGGCGGCGAAGACCTTCATGTTATGGGCCAGCGCCGGGGCAGCAAAAGCGAGGCAGAGGGCGGGAATCATCAGAAGGCGCTTCATGGGTTTTTCCCCAACATGTCGGGGCGCACCCGGGCGAGGAAGGCCAACGCCACGCCGGAGAGTGTTGCCTCCGCCAGCAGCAGAGGCACATAGGCCGCGAGCATGACCTTGGCCGAGAGCGTATAGGCCTTGTCCGAAAAATAAAGTGATGCCGCAACCATGAGCCCGGTCACCGCCACGCTGGCTGCCGCCGCCAGAGCCGCCGCGACACCGGCGCGCAGGGGCGAGCCCTGCATGAAGGGGTTCGCCGCCTGTCCCAACATCGCCCCCGGCAGCGCGATGTTCAGCGTGTTGACGCCCAGGGCCGCAAAGCCGCCGAAGCCGAAGAAGGCCGCCTGCAAGACCAGTCCGACAAAGACGGCGGGAATGGTGGCCCAGCCGATGATGACGCCCATCAGCCCGGCCAGCAGGAGATGAATTGACGTTGGCCCCACGGGCACCGTGATCAGGCTGGCGACAAAGAAGACCGCCGCCATGACGGCCACGCGCGGCAATTCATCATCATCCAGACGGCGCGCCGTGAAGGCGAGGGCTGCCGCCGCCGCGACACCACCGGCGACGCTGACCGGGAGAGAGAGGAGGCCATCGGGGATATGGGCCATTACTTCATGTCCGTGGCCTTGACCCAGATGAGGCCGCCCAGTTCCACCTCATGGGGCTTGCCATCGGGACCATTCAAGGGCGTGTCGCCATTGACCAGCGCGGCGAAGCCCCACCAGCCGCCGCGCGGCAGGGCATAGTGAAACACGCCGTTGCCATCGGCCTTGATGACCTGGGTGACAAAGGCATCCGCCGGAGACGTAAACGTGCCATCGTTCACCCATTCAACCTCGACTTCCGCGAAGGGCACGGGCTTGCCGTCCCTGCGCACGAGGCCCGAAAAGACATTGCCGGTCCACAGGCCATAGGGCCGGGTGAGCGGCTCGATCTCCACCGGCAGGCCAATGAGCCGGTCCCAGCCGGCGCCCGCGTCATAGGCGTCCACCACAACCTTGGCGTAGTGAATGATGGATTTCTGTTCGGCCTCCTCCCAATAGGGCTGGGGTTCCACATAGAAGATGTAATCGCCCGGACCGGCTGGACGATAGGAGGTGGTCCAGGCGGTCTTGCCATCCTTCTTGTGCTCGTTGAGCGTGGCGGCGAGATCGACCGGTCCGGCATCGGTGAGCACGCCGAAACGGGCGGGCCGGGCCATCTCCATGACCGGACCCCGCGCCATGGGGTGGGTGAAGGTCAGATCCAGTGTCACTTCCGGTGCCGCAGGGCCGACGAGATCGGTCGTCGGCAGAAGTTCCTGAAAATGGGCCGAGGCCGGCGTGGAAAGGCCCAACAGCAAAACAGCAAGAACAGGGATGTGGCGCATGGCCTCCTCCAGATAGTATGATATTCTTTTAAAAACATCATACCGTCAAGAGGGAAGGTCAGCGCGCCTTGATATGTTCGTGCAGGTGAAAATCCGGGTGGCTATGGGTCCTGCTTTCCCCGTGGCTGTGACCGTGGCCAGCCCCATGGGGATGACTGTGGGCCTCAAGGTAAATTTCGGCGGGCACGATGTGAACGTGGCCATGGCGCACCCCGCTTTGCGTCACCACCTTGTCGGCCAGTTGCTTCACCTCGGCCACGGCCCCGCGCAGGATCGAGACTTCCAGGCAGGAATCATGATCGAGATGGACATGCATGGTGGCGATGGAAAGACCATGGTGGTCGTGGTGGGCCTCGGTCAGGCGGTTGGAAAGCTGGCGCTTGTGGTGGTCATAGACATAGGTGAGGGCAGCAAGGCAGGCCCCCTCCGCCGGGGCCTCTTCCGCCATGAGGGAGCCGCGCACCATGTCGCGCAGTGCCTCCGACCGGCTGGCATAGCCGCGCCGGGCCATATATGTCTCCAGCCGCTCCAGCAGATCGCTGTCGATGGTGATGCTGACCCGTTCCACGCCCAAACCCCTCGCACTGCAATAACTGGAAGGCGGATTTCCGCCCTGTGAGATTATGGCAACAAGTCCGGGGGGGCCAGAGCCATATTATCGTGAGTGAGGTCTTTCCCCGCGCGTCATCCTTGCAGTTTCGGGCCTCCCGCTGGTAGAAAACCGGCCAGAGGGAAGGGCCATTTCCGGCGGGCCGGGGCCGTCTCCTCTTATGAGGGTGTAATGCACGAAATGTCCCTGTGCGAGGGCATCATCAGCGTTCTTGAGGCCGAGGCGAAGAAGCAGAATTTCGCCCGGGTGAAAACCGTCTGGCTGGAGGTGGGACCCTTCTCCGGCGCCGAGCCCGAGGCCATGAAGTTCTGCTTCGACGCGGTGACGCGGGGAACGCTGGCGGAGAACGCGCGCCTGGAAATCGTCACGCCTGAGGGCCAGGGCTTCTGCGGCACCTGCATGAAGACGGTGGCCATTGCCGAGCGCTATGACCCCTGCCCCACCTGTGGCGCGGTGCTGTTGCAGGTCACCGGGGGCGAGCAATTGCGGATCAAGGAACTGGAGGTCGTCTGATGTGCGCCACTTGCGGCTGCGGCCATGGCGAAGTGCGGATCGAGGGCGTGACCCACGATACCGATCACTTCAAGGGATTTCGCCCGGCGGCCCATGCGCCTGACGTGTCGCCGGCGCGCATGGTGCAGATCGAACAGGACATCCTGTCCAAGAACAACGACCTTGCCGGGGCCAACCGCAAGTTCTTTGCCATGCGCGGCATCTTCGCGCTGAACATGGTGTCGAGCCCCGGTTCGGGCAAGACATCGCTGCTGGTGCGCACCATTGATGATCTGAAGGGCAAGCTGCCGGTGGCGGTCATCGAAGGCGATCAGGAAACCTCCAACGATGCCGAGCGCATTCGCGCCACGGGGGCGGCGGCGGTGCAGATCAATACGGGGCGCGGCTGCCATCTCGATGCCCATATGGTCATGGGGGCGCTGGAACAGTTGAAGCCTGCGCCCGCCAGTGTGCTCTTCATCGAGAATGTCGGCAACCTCGTGTGCCCTGCGGCCTTTGACCTGGGCGAGGCGGCGCGCGTGGCCCTGTTCTCAGTCACCGAGGGCGAGGACAAGCCGCTTAAATATCCCGACATCTTTGCCTCCGCCGATCTGGTGCTGATCAACAAGATCGATCTTCTGCCGCACCTCAGCTATGACATGGCGAAGGCCGAGGCGAATGTGCGCCGGGTGAACCCGCGCGCCCGCATCATGAAGCTTTCCGCCACCAGCGGCGAAGGTCTCGCTGAATGGTATCAATGGCTCGCCGATCCCTCGGCGCGGGCCGCGGCCTGAGGAGTTTTCCCATGTGTCTCGCTATTCCTGCGCAAGTCCTGAGCCTCGAGGAAGACGGCCAGAATGGCGTCGTCATGCTGGGCGGCATCCGCAAGAGGATTTCCATGGCCCTGGTGGATGACGTGAAGGCGGGCGACTATGTGCTGGTCCATGTGGGCTATGCGCTGAGTTCGCTGTCGGAAGAGGAAGCCATGGAGACCCTTGCCATGATGCGCGAGGCGGGCATTGTCGCCGAGACGGCGCGCCCATGAAATACGTGGATGAATTCCGCGCCGCCGATCTGGCACAGAGTCTGGCGCGGGCCATCGCGGTCGAAGCCAGGCCGGAACGCAGCTATCGCATCATGGAATTTTGCGGTGGCCACACCCACGCCATCTTCCGCTATGGCGTGCAGGATCTCATGCCCGCCAACGTCAGCTTCGTGCATGGGCCGGGCTGTCCCGTCTGCGTGCTGCCCATAGCGCGGCTCGACAATGCCATGGAGCTTGCCGAACGACACGGCGCGATCCTCTTGTCCTATGGCGACATGATGCGCGTGCCCGGCAGCAAGCGGCGCTCGCTGTTGAAGGCCAAGGCCGAGGGCGCGGACATCCGCATGATATATTCCACCCAGGACGCGCTGAAGATCGCCCGCGACAATCCCGGCAAGCAGGTGGTGTTCTTCGGCATCGGCTTTGAAACCACCACGCCGCCCACGGCGGTGGCGATCCAGCAGGCGGCGCGCGAAGGGCTGAAGAACTTCTCGGTGTTCTGCAACCACGTTCTGACCCCGGCGGCCATCGGGCACATTCTTTCCAGCCCCGAACACGACGATGCGGGCGACGCCCGCATTGACGGTTTTCTTGGGCCTTCGCATGTCAGCTCCATCATCGGGTCCAAACCCTATGAGGAACCGGCGCGGCACTTCAAAAAGCCGGTGGTGATTGCGGGCTTTGAACCCCTCGATGTCATGCAGTCGGCCCTGATGGTGATCCGCCAGTTGAACCAGGGCCGGGCCGAGGTGGAGAACCAATATACCCGCGTGGTGACGCGCGAGGGCAATCGCAAGGCGCAGGCGCTGGTCAACGATGTGCTGGAATTGCGCGACACCTTTGAGTGGCGCGGCCTGGGCTTTGTGCCGAACTCGGCGTTGAAGATCCGCGACACCTATGCCACCTTCGATGCGGAAAAGCGCTTCGAGATCACGCCGTCATCGGCCAAGGATGTGAAGGGCTGCGAGTGCCCCGCCATTTTGCGCGGGGTGAAGCAGCCGCTGGACTGCAAGCTCTTTGGCACCATCTGCACACCGGAAAATCCCATGGGCAGTTGCATGGTATCGTCCGAGGGTGCCTGTGCGGCCTATTGGTCCTATGCGCGCCACCGCGAGGGCCTGCCGGTGCCGGAGGACGAAGAGGAATTCGGCGAGGAAGACGCCTGAGAGCAGCATGACGGCACAGAAGCCAAAGACCCGTTTCACCACCAGGCTTGATATTGCCAGAGGCAGCGTGGAGATGACCCACGGCGGCGGCGGGCGCGCGGGCGCGCAACTCATCGACGAGTTGTTCCGCCGCCACTTCGACAGCGAGGGACTGCGGCAGGATTCGGACCAGGCGCAATTGGCCAGGCCTTCTGGCCGCATCGCCATTTCCACCGACAGCCATGTGGTCTCGCCTCTGTTCTTTCCCGGCGGCGACATCGGCAAGCTGGCGGTCAATGGCACGGTGAATGACGTGGCCATGGCGGGGGCTAAGCCGCTCTATCTCTCGGTCGGGTTCATTCTGGAGGAGGGCTATCCGCTGGCCGACCTCGACCGCATTGCCGCCAGCATGGCGGCGGCGGCGAAGGAGGCCGGGGTTGCCATCGTCACCGGCGACACCAAGGTGGTGGAACGCGGCAAGGGCGACGGCGTGTTCATCTCCACCACGGGGGTGGGCGTCATTCCCGATGGCGTGGAGCTTCTGCCGCGGCGCATTCAGGCGGGTGACGCCATTCTGATCAACGGTTCCATCGGCGATCATGGGGTGGCCATTCTGTCGAAACGCGAGAACCTGGAGTTCGACTCCGAGATCGTGTCTGACTGTGCGGCGCTGAACGGGCTGGTGGCAGCGATGATTGCCGCCGTGCCCGACCTGCACTGTCTGCGCGATCCCACGCGCGGCGGGCTGTCAGCCGTGCTGAACGAGTTGGCGGTGGCGAGCCGCACCGGCATGGTGGTGGACGAGCGCGCCATTCCCGTGAAGGCGCAGGTGCAGGCGGCCTGCGAGTTCCTGGGGCTCGATGAGTTGAACATCGCCAACGAGGGCAAGCTGGTGGCCTTCTGTCCCGGCGACAAGGCGGAGGAATTGCTGGCGGTCATGCGGGCGCATCCGCTTGGCGCGGAGGCGGCCATCATCGGTGACGTCGTGGAAGATTCCCGCGCGCTGGTGCGCATGAAAACGCAGCTCGGCGGCGAGCGCGTCATCGACTGGCTGGCGGGGGAACAGTTGCCCCGCATCTGCTGAGATGGGCGCGCACATCATCAAGATTTCCGGCACGGTGCAGGGCGTGGGCTTCCGGCCCACGGTGTGGCGGCTGGCGCGCGCGATGGGGCGGCGCGGCCATGTGCTGAATGATGGCGCGGGCGTCACCATTCTTGTGGACGGCGATGTCGCGGAATTCGTGGCGGCGCTGCGCGAGAATGCTCCGCCCTTGTCGCGCATCGAAGGCATGACCATCGAGCCCAGCGCTGCGGCGATGCCGGAGAGTTTCGAGATCGTCGCCAGCCGGGCCAGTGTGGCCGAAACCGGCATTGCCGCCGACGCTGCCACCTGCCCCGCCTGTCTTGCCGAAATCCTTGATGCGCGCGAACGCCGCGCCCGCTACGCCTTCACCAATTGCACCCATTGCGGCCCGCGCTGGACCATCATCAAAGCCGTGCCCTATGACCGCGCCAACACGTCCATGGCTGCCTTTCCCATGTGCGTGGCTTGCGCAGAAGAGTATGGCGACCCCGCCGACCGGCGCTTTCATGCCCAGCCCATCGCCTGCCCGGCGTGCGGACCGAAACTATGGCTGGAGGGCTGTGACGGTGACGCCATTGCTGAAACCGCGCGCCTGATCGGCGCAGGCAAGATCATCGCCATCAAGGGGCTGGGCGGTTTTCATCTGTGCTGTGATGCCAGCAATGAGGCGGCCGTGACGGCCTTGCGCCAACGCAAGAAGCGCGACCGCAAGCCCATGGGGCTGATGGTGCGCGACGTGGCGGCGGCGCGGAAACTGGTCGCGGTTGACGGGACGGCGGAAGGGCTGCTGAACTCGGGTGCGGCACCTATTGTCTTGCTGCGGCGGCGGGCGGATGCGGGTCTGGCAGCGGGCATCGCGCCGGGGCAGGACCGGTTGGGCGTGATGCTGCCCTATACCCCCTTGCATCACCTGTTGTTGCGGGCGGTGGATCTCCCGTTGGTGATGACATCGGGCAATCTCTCGGATGAACCTCAGTGCACGGACAATGAGGAGGCCGGGGCGCGTCTGGGCGGCATTGCCGATCACCACCTGCTGCACGACCGGCCCATCGTGCATCGCGCCGATGATTCCGTTGTCCGCCCGGCGCGGCGCGGCGCCATCACCATCCGCCGGGCGCGCGGGCTGGCCCCGGCCCCCGTCATTCTGCATGAGAGTTTCGGCCCCAGCCCCACGGTGCTCGCGCTTGGCCCCGATCTCAAGAACACCGTGACCCTGCTGCGCGGCAACCGCGCCGTGCCCTCGCCCCACATCGGCGATCTTTCGACGGCGCTGGCGCGGGACGATTATGCCCGCACGGTCGATCTTTTCCTCACGCTGCATCAGGCCGCGCCGGCGGCTCTCGCCTGTGATCTTCACCCGGATTTTCATTCCACGCGGCAGGCCGAAGACTTGTCCGAGCGTTTCGCGGTGCCGCTGATCTCGGTGCAGCATCACCACGCCCATATCGCATCGGTGATGGCGGAGAATGGTCTCGGCGCCGATCATCCGCCGCTCATCGGTGTGGCGCTGGATGGCTTGGGCCTGGGCAGCGATGGCACCATCTGGGGCGGGGAATTCCTGCTGGCGAATTTCCATGGCTTTGAGCGCGTGGCGCACCTGCCCGTGGTGGCGCAGCCCGGCGGCGACCGCGCCGCCAAGGAGCCATGGCGCATGGCGGTGGCGTGGCTCGATGCTTTGCTGGGCTGGGAACAGGTGACCACGGATTATGCCGATCTGCCGGTGATCAAGGCGCTGACAGGAAAATCTCTTCCCCCCTTGCTCAATCTGTGCCGCAGCAGGCTCGCGCCGCGCACCACCTCAGCCGGGCGGTTGTTCGATGCGGTGGCGGCCCTTCTCGGCCTTTGCGTGGATGAGCAGAACTATGAGGGCGAGGCAGCCATGTTGCTGGAGGCACAGGCGGCGCAGTCGCGCGATGAGACAATCTATGAGGCATGCGTCGCGGCCATGGACTGGCGCGGTCTGTTTCGCCATCTGCTTGATGATGTGAGGCGGGGCGAAAGCGTTGGCGATATTGCCGCGCGCTTCCATCATACGCTGGCCGCCTTGGTGGTGGCGGAGGCGGCGCGGCTGGCCCGCCAGCATGATGTCATCAAGGTGGCGCTGTCCGGCGGCTGCTTCAACAATGCGCTGCTGCTGGATGCGGTCTGCGCGGGACTGGAAGCGCGCGGGTTGGAAGCGCTCCATCACCGCATCATGCCGCCGGGCGATGGCGGCGTTTCCCTTGGTCAGGCCGCCGTGGCGGCGGCAACCCTTATAAACTCTCGACGGTAGTGCGCGCCCGCCACAGCGTCACATCGGGTTCAGCCAGAAGGCCCTTGGCGAAGTCCAGAGCCGCCGCGAGATTGGCTTGCGCCCTCGCGCCCATATCCGTGCCCAGTTGCCATTGCTCGCCGCGCACGCAAAGCACAAAGGCGGGCGGCGGGGCCGCGCCCCTCACCTGGCGATAGACGCCAAGCACCGACCCTGGAAGGATGGCATGACTGGATGACGTGATGTTGCGCATTTCCTTCGCCTCATAGAAGGCAAAGGGTTCGGGCGTGCCCTCACCCGCGTCGAGGAACAGAGCCAGATCCCGACCCTCCAGATCCAGCGCATGTTCGATCTGCAACTGGAAATCCTCGATGCATTCCACGCCGGGCAGCGCCAGCGCGTCCAGAGCATGCAAAAGCCGGGGACCGATGGCGTCATCTCCCCGGCTTTCGTTGCCGTATCCGAAAACGGCGATGGCCGTCATGCGGGCAGGATGCAGGAGGTTTCCGCAACCCCGTCCATGTTGCGCCGGCCCTGACTGATGAGCGTGCCTTCGGCATCCACCAGATCGACCTCCAGCGGCATCTTGCCCAGCGCGTGGGTGGCGCAGGACAGGCAGGGGTCATAGGCACGGATGGCCACTTCTATGTGGTTCAGCAGCGGCTCGGTCACCTCATTGCCGTCGAGGAACTGGGTGGCGACCTTGCGCACCGCCTCGTTCATGGCCTGGTTGTTATTGGTGGTGGAGACGATGAGGTTGCAATATTTCACCAGATCGTCGTCACCGACACGGTAGTGATGGAACAGTGTGCCGCGCGGGGCCTCGATGACGCCCACCGCCTCATGCTGGCGCGGCCCCAGATCGGCCATCAGGTCGCTGCCGGTGATGTCGGGATCGTCCAGCAATTCGCGGATCATCTCGGCCCCGAAGAGCACTTCGATGAGGCGCGCCCAGTGATAGAGCAGCGTGCCGTGGGGCACCTTGCCGCCCTCGATGGCCATCATCTCCTTGCGCTCGGCCTCGGCCAGCGGCGTGGGGATGAAATCGCAGGCGGCAACGCGAGCCAGCGGACCCACGCGATACCAGCCGTTCTGCGGCCCGAGTTTGCGGATGTAGGGGAACTTCATGTAGGACCAGCTCTTCACCTCTTCGTCCAGCACCTGCTGATAGGTGGAATAATCCACATGGTCGAAGATGATCTTGCCGTCCTTGTCCTTGGCGCGCAGGCCGCCGTGATAGAGGTCCATGGCACCGCGGGCATCGACGAAGCCCATCATGTTGGCTTCGAATTCGCCGAAGCGGTTGTAGAATTCCGGCTTGGTCAGGTGGAGCTTCTTCACCAGGTTGACCGCGTCCACCGCCCAGCCGACCATCATGTCGGCGTCCTTGCGCAGGTGGTCGCGCTCCGCAATCGTGAGGCGCTTGTTCATGCCGCCGGGAATGGCGCCGGTGCCATGAATCTTCTTGCCCGCCGTGGCCTTGATGACCTCCTGGCCCCACTTGCGCATGAGCACGCCGCGGGTGGCGATCTCCGGGAATTCGGCGGCCACGCCAATGACGTTACGCCTGGTGACATCGCAGTCGAAGCCAAGGAGCAGATCGGGCGAGCACAGGTGGAAGAAGTGGAGCGCGTGGCTTTGCACCGTCTGGCCATAGTGCATCAGGCGGCGCAGCTTCTCGGCCGTGGGCGGCAGGTGGCGGGCACCGGCGATGATGTCCATGGCCTTGACGGCGGCGAGATGATGGCTCACCGGGCAGATGCCGCAGAGGCGTTGCACCGCGACGGGCACTTCCCAATAGGGCCGGCCCTCGATGAAGATTTCAAAGCCCCGGAACTCCACGATGTGGAGGCGGACCTGATGGACCTTGTTGTCGTCGTCCAGCAGGATGGTGACCTTGCCGTGGCCTTCCACGCGGCTTACGGGATCAATGGCGACGCGGCGCAGGGCCTGGGGATTGGCGGCGGTCTCAAGATAGGACATGAGGGTTCCTCCCGTCAGTCGAAACGCAAGAGTTCATGGTCGAGGCGCGGCATGCGCCCGGTGATCAAATCAGTCAAAAATTTCCAGATGGCATCGCCGGAGGGCGGGCATCCGGGGATGAAGTAGTCCACGCGCACCACTTCGTTGATGGGATGCACCTTCTCAAGCAAAAGCGGCAATTCCGGGTCGTTCGGCACGGTGTGGTTCTTGCCGCCGGCCCGGTCGCAATAGACCCGGGTCAGGCAGTCGGTGACATCGAGATGGTTGCGCAGCGCCGGCAGGCCGCCGTTGATGGCGCAGGCACCGATGGCGATGAGCGTCTTGCAGTTGGCGCGGAACTCCCGCAGCACATGGACATTCTCGGCATTGCACACGCCGCCCTCGATGATGCCGATATCGCAGGGGCCGCAATGCTTGATGTCGGTGATGGGCGAGCGGTCAAACTCCGCGATCTCGACCAGTTGCAGGATGCGCTCGTCGATGTCGAGGAAGGAAGTGTGGCAACCGAAGCAGCCGGAGAGCGAGGTAGTGGCGATGCGCAGCTTCGGCTTCCTGGCGCTGGCCGCGGCTTCAGCCTTCGCCGGTTTCGCGGGCTTCTTCGCCGTCACCGCCTTCAGGGGCTTCGCCACCCTGGCGGGCTTCTTCGCGGCCGGTTTTTTCGCAGGCTTCCTGGCCTTCGCCGCCTTGGCGGTTTTCTTCGCAACAGGTTTCTTGCTCATGGCTCAGGCCTCATCGGGTTCGAGGGCTTTGACGCTGATGGGATCGTGGTCATAGATGCGTTCGCCGATGGGAACGGCGAAACCGACCCGCTTCCTGAGGATGGCGCCCACCGGGCAGACCTCCACCGCCTTGTCGGTGACCGCAAGATTGGTGTCGCCCAATTTGCCGGAGGGCGAGTTGACCGTCACATGCGAGGCAAGGCCGCGCCCGGCCAGGGCAAAGATGTTCTTGCCGTCCACGTCGCGGCTGGCCTGAACGCAGAGTTCGCACATGATGCAGCGACCGAAGTCGATCATCACGTCGGGATGGGTGGCGTCCACGCCGCGGTCCGGGAAGAAATGATTGAAATGCGGGGTCAGCATTTCCATTTCGTAGCCTAGGGCCTGAAGCTGGCAATTGCCGCTCTTTTCGCAGCCGGGGCAGAAGTGATGCCCCTCCACGAAAAGCATCTGCAACAGCACCCGGCGGCGGCTGTTCAGTTCCGGCGTGTCGGACTGGATTTCCTGGCCCGGCATGGCGGCGATGGTGCAGGCCGACTGCGGCCTGCCGTTCACCGTCACGGTGCACAGCTTGCAACTGCCGTGGGGCTTGAACTCCGGGTTATAGCACAGGTGGGGCATGAAGACGCCCGCAGCCAGCGCAGCCTGCATGATGGTCTGGCCCGGTTCAAAGGTGATGGTCTGACCGTCAACGGTGAGCGTATTGGCGATGTCGGTCATCTCAGTGCCCTCCCACGCTGGTTTCCAGATGCGCATCGGCATCGTCGCGGTTTGCCACGGCGCGGGTCTTGGCCAGCGCCTTGTCGAGGTCGAAGGCGGGCTCGAAGTCCGCCGACTTCAGTTTGGCCTCATAGGTGGCGCGGAACTTCTGCACCGTATCGGAGATGGCATTGCACGAGGCCGTGCCGAGGCCGCAATGGGCGCTGCCGCGGATCACCTTGGTGAGGCGGCCCAGCTCGTTCATCTCATACTGGGTGCCATGGCCCGCCGCGATCTTGTCCATGATGTTGCTGACAATGCTGGTGCCCACCCGGCAGGGGGTGCAGAAGCCGCAGGACTCATGGGCGAAGAAGTGGGCGAAGTTGCGCGCCACATCGAACATGTCACGCTTCTTGTTGAAGACCATGAAGGAACCGGCCGTGGGCACGTCCTCGAAGGCGATGCGCCGGCCAAACTCACGCGGCGACAGGCAGATGCCCGCCGCGCCCGAAACCTGCACGGCCTGCACGTCCCTGGCCCCGCAGTCTTCCAGAACCTGGGAGATCTTCACGCCGAAGGGATATTCATAAAGCCCCGGCAGGTCCACGTCGCCCGCGACCGAGAGGATCTTGGTGCCGGTGGACTGCTTGGTGCCCTGGCCTGCATATTTGGCGCCCCCGGCGGTGGCGATTTCAAGGACCTTGCACAGGGTCTCGACGTTGTTCACGGTAGTGGGCTGGCCGAGATAACCATAGGTGACCGGGAAGGGCGGGCGGATGCGCGGTTTGCCGGGCTTGCCCTCCAGCGACTCGATCAGGGCGGTTTCCTCGCCGCAGACATAGGCACCCGCGCCGACATGGATCTCAATATCGAAGTTGAAGCCTTCCTGGCCGCAGATGTTCTGGCCCAGGAGGTTAGACCGGCGCAGACCATCGAGGTGGGCTTCGAGATCTGGCAGCAGGTAGGTATATTCACCGCGCAGGTAGAGGAAGCCCTTGGCGGCGCCGATGACATAACCGGCGATGGTCATGCCTTCAAAGACGTGACCGGCATATTTCTGGAGCAGCACCCGGTCCTTGAAGGTGCCGGGCTCGCCCTCGTCGGCGTTGCACACCACGTAGCGGGCGGTGCCCGGCGCGGTGCGCGCCGCATCCCACTTGATGGCGGTGGTGAAGCCTGCGCCGCCGCGGCCGCGCAGGTTGGAAATCTTCATTTCATTGAGCATGCCCTTGGGGCCACGGGCGATGGCCGCGCGCAGGGCCACACCCGGATCCCAGTTGGCGCCGAGCAGCATGTCGCGGCGGCGGATGTTGTTTTCCACCTTGAAATAGTAGCTGGGCCAGGAGGCCAGCGGCAGCCCGGCCTTGATGAGATCGCAGATCTCGTCGATGCGGCGCGGGGTGAGGCGCGTCACCGCCATGTTGTTGACCAGCAGGGCCGGGCCCTGATCGCACATGCCGGTGCAGGAGGTGCGGGCGACGCTGACCGCGCCATCGGCAGACACCTGATTGTCGGTGAGCTTGAGACGGGCGAGCATGTGGTCGAAGAGCGCGCCCGAACCCTGCATGCGGTCGGTGATGTTATCGGAGAAGAGCACGCGATATCGGCCCACGGGCCGCGTATAGAAGAAGGAATAGAAATTGGCGGTGGAGCGCACCCGGGCAATGGGCAGGTTCAAACCCTGGGCAATGTCCGACAGGGTAATGTCCGAGAGCCAGCCTTCTACCTCCTGCGCCTCACGCAGGACCTGAACCAGCCGGGTCGGATTATAGCTGTTGTTTTCAAGAATCGCTTGGAGAGCGTTGCCGCTCTTCGTGGGATGATCGCTCAAGATGGCCTCCCTCAGGTCTGTGCGCGGCTATCGCATCAGTAACAGTTGCATATAAGAGGAGTCTCAAGCACGACTTGATGTGGATCAAAGATTACCACTTTTGAGTCTGAAAAAATGCTTTACTTTCAATAATATGTAACGGGATGAAGGGTATATTCGGCAACTAGATTTGCAGTCGCTCACCCTCTGGTCACCCTGGAAAATGGAGACGGCGAAGCCTGGCCCCGCCGCCTCCTTCAGAATCGATAGCTGACGACAGATCAGGGAATGAAAAGCGTGTCGCCGACCTGCAGATCCTTGGCTTTCTTGCCGGGATTCGCGTCGGCAATCTTGTTCCACAGATCGCCCTTGCCATAGAAGCGCTTGGCCAGCTTCCAGAAGTTGTCGCCCTTCTTGACCACATAGTGGCCAGCGAGGGTAAAGGGCAGGGGCTTACCCACCGCCGCCGGCGGCGGCGGGATCAGGTTCTGCTGAACCTGCTTGCCGGGGTTCACCATGAACGGCGGCGGCGGCACCGGTCCGAGAAAACCATAATGCGGCATCATGAAGGGGGGCGGTGGAATGACGACGCCAGCCTGGGCGGCCACCGGCGGCTTGCCAGCGGTGATCGCAAGGGCGGAAATCGCCAGAACCGCCATGGGGGTGAGTATCCTCATAGCATCCTCTTTATCAGGTTCCATCTAACCCCAAACAGGCCAGCCCTTACAGACTCGCCGCTCTACGCTCAGGGTGACTGTTCCACTGCCGAAATGATGGTGCAAGAGACAAAATGGCGTGATTGCCCAGTTTCTCCGGCGCGGCTGGCGGGCAAGGACAAGGTTTTGATTTACAGGCCGGAATTTGCGGTTTAGCACTGTGACTTTCTGGGCATTCGGGGCAGGTTTGGGCCATGCCGCAGGCGGGATTGCAGTGCAGGGCGGAGGCGTGTGACAGGCAAGGCCAGCCGGGTCGGACGGGAGGGTTGGATTGGACTTGACCACCCTGAGCTGGCCCCTGCTGATCCTGTTGGGGGCCATCGGCCTCTACGCCCTGACCGCGCTGGCATCAGGGCTGCTGCACCGGAGCCGAAATGCCCTGGCTCTGGTCTATCCGGCAAGCCTGCTGGCCGCCATCCTGGCGGCGGGTGCCGATCTTTGGGCGCTGCTGGCCAATCGGCATGAGAGCATCACCCTGCCGATGGGCCTGCCTGTCATCGGTTTGCATCTGGATTTCGACGCACTCGCGGCCTTCTTCGGCCTCATCATCAACGGCGGGGTGGCGGCGGCGGCCATCTATGGCTTGGGCCTCAGCCGCGACCAGGACCTGTCGCCCCGCATCGAACCCTTCTTCGCGGCATTTGCCGCCGCCATGAATCTGGTGCTGCTCGCAGGCGATGCCTTCTCCTTCCTGTTCTTCTGGGAACTCATGTCGCTCGCCTCCTGGGCGCTGGTGGTCTCGCGCCACGAAGACGCCGAGGCACGGCAGGCCGGCCACCTCTATCTCATCATGGCGGCCATGGGCACCTCGGCTCTGCTCTTCGCCTTTGGCACGCTGGCGGGAGCATCGGGCAATTATGCCTTTGCCGCGATGCGCAGCACCAGCTTCAGCCCGCTCACCACCGCCGTGGTGCTGGGCATGACGCTCATTGGCGCGGGATCAAAGGCGGGCATCGTGCCGCTTCATGCCTGGCTGCCGCTGGCCCACCCGGCGGCCCCCAGCCATGTCTCGGCGCTGATGAGCGGGGTCATGACCAAGGTGGCAATTTATGCGGTGATCCGCGTGGTCTTCGATCTCCTCGGCCAGCCGCTGTGGTGGTGGGCCCTGCCCTTTCTCATCCTTGGTGCGGCCACCGCCGTTCTCGGCCTGCTCTATGCGGTCATGGATTGCGATCTGAAGCGCGTGTTGGCCTATTCCACCGTGGAGAACATCGGCATCATCTTCGTCGGTCTCGGCCTGACGCTGGCCTTCAAGTCCGGCGGCTACAATGCCGCCGCCGCCGTGGCCCTGGCGGCAAGCCTGCTTCATGCGCTCAACCATTCCTGGTTCAAGTCGCTGCTCTTCCTGGGCGCGGGGGCGGTGCTGCATGCCACGGGGCGGCGGACCTTCGACCATCTCGGCGGACTCATTCATCGCATGCCGGTGACGGCAGCCCTCTTCCTGGTGGGCACCATGTCGATTTCGGCCCTGCCGCCGTTCAACGGCTTTGTGTCCGAATGGCTGCTGTTCCAGGCGGTTCTGGCGGGGCCGGTGCTGCCGGAGCCGGTGTTGCGCTTCATGTCGCCGGCGGTCGGCGCCATGCTGGCCTTGGCGGCAGCGCTGGCGGCCGCCACCTTCGTGCGCGCCTTTGGCATTACCTTCCTGGGGCGGGCACGTAGCGGCCAGGCGGCCGTGGCCCATGAAACCAACCGGCCGCAGTTGATCGCCATGGCGCTTCTGGCGTTGCTCTGCCTCTATGGCGGCCTGTTCGGCGATATCACAGTGTCTCTGTTGCAGCCGCTGCTGCAACGTCTGGCGGGGTCGGAACTGCCGGGCACGGGCACCGGCCCCACCTATCTGTCGCTGGTGGCCTTCTCGGTCGATCGCTCCATCTATGACGCGCCCACCATTGCCACCTTCCTGCTCATCTCCGGCACGCTCACTTCCATGCTGGTGCATTGGGTCTCGGGCCGCAAAACCCGGCGCGCCCCGGCCTGGGATTGCGGCTTCCCCGATCCCTCGCCCATGACGCAATATACCGCCGCCAGCCTGTCGCAACCCATCCGCCGGGTCTATGGCTCGTCGGTCTTCGGGGTGCGCGAGGAGATCACCATGCCGCCACCCGGCGACATGGCCCCGGCCAGGCTGCATGTGCGCTTCATCGATCATATCTGGCAGCGGCTATACGCATCGCCCGCCACCGCTGTGCTCCGCCTGTCGGAGAGGCTCAACACCATTCAGTTCCTGTCGATCCGCGCCAACCTGATGATGATGTTCAGTGCGCTGATCATTCTGCTGTTGCTGGCGGTGATGTGGCTATGACCGGAAGCGCGCTCATTCTTCTCATCGGCCAGACCATCCAGATGTTTCTGGTGATCCTGCTGGCGCCCGCCATCACCGGCATTGTGCGCCGGGTGAAGGCGCGGGCAACGCGGCGGCAGGGCGCGCCCGTCATCCAGCCCTACCGCGACCTCCACAAGCTGGTGAAGAAAGAGACGGTCATCGCCGACAATGCCTCGTGGTTCTTCCGCACCGCGCCCTATGCCATTCTCGCCTTCACCTGGGTAGCCACGGCGCTCGTGCCCACCTTTGCTTCCGGCCTTATGTTCAACTGGGCGGCGGACGTGGTGGCCCTGGTGGCGCTGCTCGGCGCGGCGCGGGCCATCCTGGCGCTGGCCGGCATGGATGTGGGCACCAGCTTCGGCGGCATCGGCACCTCGCGCGAGCTGATGATCGCCACGCTGGCCGAGCCCGCCATGCTGCTGGTGGTGCTGACCATCGCCTTGACGGCGGGCACCACGCGCCTGCCCGAGATCGCCAATTTCATCATCTCCGCGCCCATCACGGTGCGCGTGTCACTTGCGCTCGCCCTGGTCGCCCTTGTCATCGTGGCTCTGGCGGAGAATGCCCGCATCCCCATCGACAATCCCGCCACGCACCTTGAACTCACCATGGTGCATGAGGCCATGGTGCTGGAGTATTCGGGCCGCCACCTCGCCATGATCGAACTGGCGGCGCAGTTGAAACTGGTCCTCTATATCGCCTTCATCATCTGCCTCTTCGTGCCCTTCGGCATGGCCCCGGCCCAGGCCGGACCCGCCGCCTGGGGTTTTGGCCTCGTTGTCTTCCTCGCCAAACTGGTCATCGGGGCCGCCCTGCTCGGCCTGTGGGAGGCCAGCATCGCCAAGATGCGCGTGTTCCGCGTCGGCGAATTCCTCGGCGGTGCCTTCGTTTTCGCCTTCCTCGCCATTCTGCTCGCCTTTGTGACGCGGGAGGTGATGCATTGACCCACGCCTATGACGTGTCGCATTTCTTTGCCGGGCTGATGCTGGTGGCGAGCTTCGCCCTGCTCTATCAGGACCGGATCTTCTCGGTGCTGAACATCTTTGCCGCGCAGGCCATCCTGCTTGCCATGGCGGTGGGCTGGGAGGCCTGGACGCAGCAGCGCCCGCATCTCTTCATCACGGCGGCTCTGGCGCTCGGCCTCAAGGGCATCATCATTCCCGTGGCGCTGCACCGCATGATCGTGAAGCTTGGCGTGCACCGCGACGTGGAACAGGTGGTGGGCGTGGGCAAGACGCTGCTCATCGGGCTGGCGCTGACATCGCTGTCGCTGTTGCTGGTGCTCAAGATCACCACGGCGGCGGAATCCTTCACGCGCGAAGGTCTGGCGCTGGCGCTGGCCATCATCCTGCTCGGCTTCCTGATGATGATCACGCGGCAGAACGCCATTACCCAGATCGTCGGCTTCATGTCGCTGGAAAACGGCCTGATCCTCGCCGCCACAGGCGCACGCGGAATGCCGCTGGTGGTGGAGATCAGCGTGGCCTTCTCGGTGCTGATCGCGCTCTTTGTCTTTGCGGTCTTTGTCTTCCGCATCCGCGAGCGGTTCGACAGCGTGGACATCGAAGCCCTGGAAAATGTCCGGGGCGATCAATCATGATCTCGCCCATCGCCATCATCGACGGCTTGCCCTTTGCCGCAGCGGCGCTCCTCGCCTTCGTGCCCAATTACCGCGTGTCAGCGTTCGGCAATGTCGCGGCCATGGGGGCCACCTTCATCGCCGGACTGGCACTGCTGGCGCAGGCGGGTGGGGCGAGCAATTATTTCATCATCGACGAGATGAACATCGTCTTCATCGTGCTCAACACGCTGGTCGGTTTCACCGCCGCCATCTTCAGCGCCAGCTACATCGGCCATGAGATCGAGACCGGCAAGCTGACGCCGCTCTTCGTGCGCTTCTATCACGCCATGTTCCTGTCGATGATGGGAGCCATGAACATCGCGCTCACCGCCAACAATATCGGGCTGATGTGGGTAGGGCTGGAACTGGCGACGCTCATCACCGTGGTCATGGTTGGGCTTTACCGCACGCCATCGGCGCTGGAGGCGTCATGGAAGTATTTCATTCTCGGTTCGGTTGGCATCTCGCTCGCCTTCTTCGGCACCATTCTCATTTATCTGGCGGGGCAGAAAATCCTGGGCGAAGGCACGCCCGCCATGACCTGGAGCCTGCTGCTGGCCGCCGCCCCCAGGCTTGATGCCTCGCTGCTCAACCTCGCCTTCATCTTCCTGCTCATCGGCTATGGCACCAAGGTTGGTCTGGCGCCCCTTCATGCCTGGCTGCCGGATGCGCATTCCGAGGGCCCCACGCCAATTTCCGCCGTGCTGTCCGGGCTTCTCCTCAACGTCGCACTCTATGCGCTTCTGCGCTTCAAGATGATCGTCTCGGCCCACCCCACGGCCATTCAGCCCGGCCCCATTCTCATCGTCATGGGTCTTGTGTCGCTCATCTTCGCGGCCTTCATGCTGTACCAGCGCCGTGACATCAAACGGCTCTTCGCCTATTCCTCCATCGAGCACATGGGCCTCATCACCTTTGCCTTCGGCATGGGCGGACCCATCGCCAACTTCGCCGGTCTCCTGCACATGGCCATGCACAGTCTCACCAAGTCGGCGATCTTCTATGCGGTGGGCCATGTGGCCCAGGCCAAGGGCACGCAACGCATTGCCGACATTCGCGGGCTTTCGGTGTCTCACCCCGGGTTGGCGCTGGCACTGGCGGCGGGCGTTTTCGCCATCTCGGGCCTGCCGCCCTTCGGTGTCTTCATGAGCGAGTTCCTGCTCATCACCACCACCTTCGCCCGGGCGCCGTGGCTGGCGGTGCTGCCGGTGTTTGGCCTGCTGCTGGCCTTCGGCGCGCTGCTGTGGCGCTTGCAGGGCTTCCTCTTCGGCGCACCGTCGGAACCCAATCACCGGGTGCAGGCCTCGTCTCTGCCCATTCTCATTCACTTGGCGCTGGTGCTGCTGGCGGGCATCTATCTGCCCACGCCGCTGCAACAGTGGTTCCAGCGCGCGGCGGAGCTTTTGCAATGAGACGGCCCGCACCCCTGGCTCTCACAGCGCTGACGGCTGACAGGCGCACCGGCCCTGACGGGTTCATCCGTTTTGATGTCGGTGAACGTGACTGGATCTGTCTCGCCATGGGCTGTGCGGCGGGCTTGCAGGATCTCCTCGCCCTGTGGTGCGAGGGCAATCAGGTGCGCATGGCTCTGGGTGTGCCCGGTGAGGGCTTACGCGCCATCGTGTCTCACCCCGTGAAGAAGGGGCAGTTTCCTTCGGTGGGTCTCAATCATGCCCCGGCGCTGCGGCTGGAGCGCACGATCCGCGACCTCAAGGGGCCGGAAGCCGTGGACCATCCCGACGCGCGCGGCTGGATCGACCATGGCATATGGCCGGGGCGCAAGATCGATCAGAAGCGGCCGCGCGCCACCGTCGCCTACAGCTTCCTGCCGGTGGAGGGTGTCGGCCTGCACCAGATCCCGGTGGGGCCGGTCCACGCCGGCATCATCGAACCCGGTCACTTCCGCTTCACCGCCCAGGGTGAGGCCGTGGTGCGGCTGGAGGAACGCCTGGGCTATGTCCATCGCGGTGTGGAAGATTTGATCCGTGGGCGGAGTATTGCCGAAGCCGCAGCCCTTGCCGCGCGCGTTTCGGGCGACAGCACGGTCGCCTGGTCGCTCGCCTTTTCCCGCGCGGTGGAACAAACCCTCGGCTGGCAGGTGCCGACCCGCGCGGTCTTGCTGCGCGCCATCATGGCGGAAATGGAACGCATCGCCAATCACATCGGCGATTTCGGCGCGGTGTGCAATGACGCCAGCGTCATCGTCATTCAGGCCCAATGCATGATACTGCGCGAAAGCATTTTGCAGCAGGCAGCCCAGTGCTTCGGCCATCGGCTGATGATGGACTGCGTCATTCCAGGCGGCGTGGCCGCAGACCTGTCGTCCGAAGGGGCGGGCGCATTGTCGGCCCTGCTGTCGCGGATCACTAGCGATTTTGACCGCATCGTCGCGGTCTATGACGAGGCCCCCTCGCTGCAGGACCGCACGGTGACGACCGGCATCGTGCAGCCGGCGCTGGCGGCCCGCTTTGCGGCGGGTGGCCATGTGGGCCGCGCCTCCGGCCGGGCCTGCGACACGCGCATCATATACCCCTACGCGCCCTATGACGCATTGGTGCTGACCCCGGCGCTGCGCCAGGAGGGCGACGTGAATGCCCGCCTCTGGGTGCGGGTGGACGAAGTTCATTCCTCCATCGATCTCATCCGCCAATTGCTGCATCATCTTGAGCCGGGGCCGCTCACCGCGCCCATGCCGGAGGCGCGGGCCGGTGAAGCCTGCGCCATGGTGGAAAGTTTCCGGGGGGATGTTCTGGTGGCGGTGACGCTGGATGAAAAGGCCCACGTGGCGGAGGCGCACTTCCGCGACCCGTCGGTATTCCAGTGGCCGCTTCTGGAAGCCGCCATCGAGGGCAATATCGTGGCCGACTTCCCCCTGTGCAACAAATCCTTCAACTGTTCCTATGCGGGGCATGATCTCTGATGCGCTCGCTGCTGCTCAAGTCCCTGCTGCAAGGCCCGGCCGTGATGGCCGCCCCCGGCGCATCGGAGGCCGCAGTATCCGAACTCGGGGCGGCGCTGGAAGCCCGCATTCGCCAGAAGCTGGGCCGGTCGCTCGCCATCCGCGCGGTGGATGTCGGCTCGTGCAATGGCTGCGAGTTGGAAATTCATGCGCTCAACAATCCCATCTATGACTGCGAACGCTTCGGGCTGAAATTCGTGGCCTCACCGCGCCATGCCGATGTGTTGCTGGTGACCGGACCCGTGGCCTTCAACATGAAGCAGGCACTGGAACGCACCTATGCCGCAACACCGGCCCCCAAATTCGTGATCGCGCTGGGTGACTGCGCCTTCGATTGCCATGTCTTCAAGGGCTCCTATGCCATCGCGGGCGCGGTGGCCGATGTCATCCCGGTGGATCTCACCATCAGGGGCTGTCCGCCGCCGCCGCTGGAAATTCTCAGAGCTTTGCTGGGCCTGGTTGAGAAGATGAGTTTATAGAGCGGAATATTTACGCCATCCTGCCCGAAAACCGCTGCGCTGTTACCTCATGACTATTTCGGCGGGGGGGCCCCCCCCCCCGGCCGGTCCCCCCCGCCCGCTCCTCAAAAAAAGGCCCCCGGCCCCTTTTACGGCCTTGTCGTCGCCTCCCC
>OEIV010000276.1_pt1 | contig 31236 bp, 29 predicted proteins | sample 1539231 | NCBI WGS metagenome assembly OEIV01 (sample SAMN03794762, study PRJEB22550) | activated sludge metagenome | feature: wastewater treatment plant; material: activated sludge; isolation source: Wastewater treatment plant of a petroleum refinery complex | place: Argentina: Buenos Aires ... | reverse complement strand
AAGATTCAGGAAATCGTGTTGAACCTAGAGATTCATATTACCTTGAAGGCCCAACTGCCTTTCAGCTTGCCGATAAGTCATGGCGTATGTACTTCGATGAAAATTCTATCGCTTCAGGTAACCAACGTGATGGCCAGATCTGGGGGGCAGGTTCAACAGATGGACTGGCTTGGACACGAGATACAAGCGCAACGATTGTTTATGACCAGATCGAAAAAGACGCCCTCGGATCACAGGGAGCATGGTCACAGGTATTACATCCATTCGTACTCGCCAATCCTAAAGGTGGATATATTATGTTATATAACGCACACTCCGAGGTATTCGCTGCAACATCAACTGATGGCATAACTTGGGAAAAGCTTGGCAAAATAGGGCTTCACGGCGCTGATGTCGACGGCTATTTTGAATCTGATGACACCATTCACCTATTCTACGGAGATTTCTCCGAGCAAACAGGCGGCCTTATCTATGACGCCCACTTAAAAGTGACCAACTAATCACCATTTAACGTTGCAGAGTACCGATTTTCTTTAATTGAGAAAGCTTTGTTCGACCATGCGGTGCTTGATCTATAACGGAGCTCATATCTGCGCCACAATATGCTGTAGAAGACTCAGTATGCTCTCCTTCTACCCATTTGTATCCTTGTTCAATCTCATAAATAACACCATCTACCGCAAGCCAGCAATCACGGCCGTCTTTACCATCAGCGCTTGCTAATTCTTGTTGAGCATAAGTTTTAGACCCCGCAGACTGATCTTTTGATTGCCGTAAGACAGTAGCGGTGCCGACAAGTATTCCTGCGATTACAAAACTCACTAATAATAGTTTCTTGTTCATCTAAAACTCTTTATATACGATGCCGTTGTTGCGTTACAAGTATTTTCGACTTCTTGTTCTGAAAATGTTGCACACAGTTTATATGCCTCTGCATCATCTGCGTAATGATACACGAAGTCTTTTGCCGCACCAATGGCACAATTCATCTGAGCTTCGATTGTTTTTCCTAACTCGCAACGTTCGCGCGTAATACTTATGTTACTCACACTATTACCAGATGCGTCTCGACCGAGACTTTGCCAGCACGTATCACGCATATCTTCTTCGACCGCTCCACACATATCGAACACCTTGGCAAAATCTTGACCCGTCTGTCGTAAGGCATATGCAGTCTGTATTAGGTAGCATGGCTCTTTGAACGTTTGTTCTACCGAATTACAAGGATACATGGGGTCTTCTGGCTTAAGATATTTTGTGGCGTGAGTTGGATTCGTCGAGGGGTCTGCGATGACATTTTCCATAAAAACACCACCCAGGCATGAGCTCTTACTCCAACTATCCACAATGCTATCGCATGCATTGATTGACTCAAAAAGTTCATCTTCGGTTATTAACATAAGCCCATGCCCTATACCATGCGTACAGTTATGATGATTGATAGAATACTTGCTTTGCTTGATAATATCTTGGCAAACGGAATCAACTTGAGCTATAAAAGTGTCTTTTCCCATAGATTTTGCAATTTCTTCAACCGCGCCATGATAATATCCAGAAGCGCAATAGCTATCACCTTGTTGGTAAGCTGAACCGAGCGACATGCCCGATTTAACAGCGGCGCGTCCAATAACATGTGTCACCTGATGGCACTCGCCTCTTAGATATCCGTTTGATGTGTAACGAGATTTTATATCATCCATCGCCGCTTTTACTGATTGTTGCTGAACAAGCGCGGTAAAATGCTCGGTCCAACAATCAAAATCAAGATTTTTATCGCCATCACAATTCACCAATTCTGCCGGCTTTTCATCTTCAACTTTTTGTTGTGCTTTGGGGACCAATAATATGGTTGCTGCTGAAAGCAATCCCACAAAAATAAACAGGAATGAGAGCCAGTTTTTACGAACATACCTTAACGCTCGAGCGTGCGTAGATTTTTTCTTACCCATTACTTCTTAGTATAACTCGTTTTGCATGTGCCTCACTGTACGTGAGCTTCTCTAATAACGTATACTGATACATAAAGGAGCGACCGAATGCAAAAACAAGCAGAATTACCTAAAAAGACCCAAGACAGCACTACAATGGCACGTGTTGTTGACGCTTATAAGATTTACGGGAAAAATGATACGGAAGTACGTGCGCTCAATGGCGTGACTATTGATTTTCAAAAAGGGGTATTTACAGCCATCATGGGCCCTTCGGGTTCTGGTAAATCGACACTGCTTCATTGTGCGGCAGGACTCGATAAACTATCTCAGGGAACGGCAGAAATTGCAGGGCATAATCTCGGTAAACTCAAAGATAAATCATTAACGATGTTACGTCGCAAACGAGTTGGTTTTATATTTCAATCATTCAACTTAGTACCGACACTCACTGCGAAAGAAAACATCCTCCTTCCCTTATCTATTGCTGGTCGTAAAGCTGATAAAAAATGGTTCAAAGATCTTGTTACCCTACTTGGCATTGCAGACAGGCTCAACCATACCCCAACGGAATTATCTGGTGGACAAATACAGCGTGTTGCCGTCGCCCGCGCATTAGTGAGCCGTCCAGATATTATATTCGCCGACGAACCAAGTGGAAACTTGGACTCAAAGTCAGCAGCAGGCTTGTTGCAATTCTTGCGTAAGGCAGCCAATGAATATGGGCAAGCAATCGTCATGGTAACGCACGATCCTAATGCAGCAGCATACGCAGACCGCGTAGTGATGCTTAAAGATGGCAATATTGTTGATGAGATAAAGAATCCTTCTGTCGATACGATTCTTGAACACTTCAAGAAACTTGGGTCTTAGGAGATTAGCTATGTTACGCGCAGCAATTAAAAACCTTCTTGGCCACAAGCTACGAATGTTCCTCACCGGTTTCTCGATTATTCTTGGGGTTAGTTTTATATCTGGCACCTACATTTTCACCGATAGCATAAGTTCGACCTTTAAAAACCTCTTTAAGGATGTTTTTTCTGGAGTTGATGTTACGGTACGTCCTCAACAGGCAGAATTTGGGCAAAATACCGCTGCGTTTGATGAGTCAGTTATAGACACGATTCGAACAGTCGAAGGAGTAAGTGTCGCAAGCGGGGGCGTTGGTGGAACGGCACAATTTCTGGATCGCGAAGGCAAACCCATTGGTGGCCAAGGACCACCGACAATTGGTTCTTCATGGACTTCTGAGGCCGGATTAAGCATCTTAAAGATTGAAGATGGCGGAAAGGCTCCCGAAAAAGCCGGCGAAGTCGTAATGGACAAAGCGACTGCGCTTTCAAATAATTTTAAGGTTGGCGATAGCGTTAAAATAGTCACAAACGGGCCAGCGGAAGAGTTCACTATTACAGGTATTGCCACGTTCGGACAAGCAAACAACCTTGGGGGAGCCACCCTTGCGGCATTCGAACTCAAAGAGGCCCAGCGCCTATTTGGTCAAGAAGGAAAATTTAGCGAAATTAATATTAAAGCTCAGACAGGAGTAGACGCAAACACACTTCGAGATCGAGTCGCACAAGCAATACCCTCGGAGCTGGAGGCTGTCACAGGTGAACAACAGTCAAATGAACAAATTAGCGACATCAATCAAAATCTAGGGTTTATTAATACGGCACTGCTCGCGTTCGCTGGTATAGCTATTTTTGTTGGATCTTTTATTATCCAAAATACGTTTCGAATTATTGTGGCACAGCGCTCGAAAGAACTTGCCTTGCTACGTGCCATCGGAGCGACACGCTTTCAAGTGGTTAGCCTCGTTATATATGAGGCGATTGCTGTTTCGTTATTGTCTTCGACCATTGGTATTTTTGCAGGTTTAATCATTTCATCAGCCGTCCGTGCGCTCATGAATGGGTTTGGTTTTGGCATCCCGAGCGGAGATCTCACCATCGCGCCCCGAACGGTTTATATATCACTTTCGGTCGGCGTCATAGTGACACTGGTTGCTGCGCTCTTACCTGCTATTAAAGCTTCTCAAGTTTCTCCAGTTGAAGCACTGAGAGACAACGAAGCAAGTGGTCCAAATCGTAAATCACTCTTCAAGCGAGGATTCAGTGGTATATTGCTAGCATCGATTGGTGCATTCGCACTTATTTATGGTTTGAATGGCGATATTGACAACCCACTCTACGCGGTCGGTGCGGGAGTGGTTTTAATGTTTATTGGCGTTTCGGTTATTGCGCCATTACTCTCGATACCCCTGACTCGCTTTATCGGTGCACCGCTTGTCAAACTTCGTGGCATCCCTGCTCGACTAGCGCGCGATAATGCGAAACGAACGCCACGTCGGACTGCATCAACTGCCGCAGCACTCATGATTGGCGTATCTCTCGTAACGATGCTCTCCATCATGGCTACGACCTTTAAATCTGAAATTACACGGGTATTGGATGATAGCTTCCCCGCTGATCTAACTGTCTACTCTAATAATATTGGCCAGGGCGGACCGGGGACAGGCGGATTTAGTGTTAACGTATACGATCAGATTAAGGATATTGCTGATCTAAAAACTATCGTTCGTGTTCGCTATGCATTTCAAGGAGTTAAAATAAATGGCATCACTGAAGATTTTTTTGCAGGTGTCGACGCTGAAACATTCGGCTCTGTCATGAAACTAGATGAAACTGAAAAGGCTTATGAAAGAGTTGCGGATGGCGGAATACTCGTTTCCAAGAAGAGACTTGATGCAGAAGGGTGGACAGTAGGTGAGAAAATTGCAATAGAATTTCCAACAAACGGAACTCAAAATTTTGAAATTGCAGGTACGTTTAACGAGGCATTTGACTCAGACCTTATCGTATCGAACGAAACGTACCTGAAAAATATCCCGGTAGATGTTCTCACTATGCTTCTCATAAAAGTTCAAGATAATGTTGAGATAAGTGTCGCAAAAGAACAAATTAAAACAGCCCTTGCAGGATATCCGCAAATTGGCGTACAGGACAAGGGTGATTTGTTTGAAACTGCTAAAAAACAGATTGACCAGATTTTAGCGCTCTTCTGGGGGTTGCTTGCGTTTGCAATTAACATTGCTGTGCTCGGTATAACCAATACCCTGATGCTTTCCATAAGCGAGCGAACACGGGAACTTGGTATGCTTCGGGCGATTGGCATGACAAGAAGTCAGATGCGTCGAATGATTCGCTACGAATCTATAATCATTGCACTCTTTGGTGCGGTACTCGGTGTTGCTATGGGGGCATTCTTTGCATGGGCTGTGTTACGAGCGCTTGCGTCACAGGGTATTGAAGGGTACGTATTCCCGACAACACAAATCATTCTCTATTTTGTACTCGCGATAATTGCGGGCATTATTGCTGCAGCGTGGCCAGCACGAAAAGCTGCACGAATGGATATTTTAAAAGCTATTTACCACGACTAAATACCTCTAGAAAACATAAGCAACTTCTGTTATGCTACATCTGAAACCAAACGGGGGTTATTGTATCGTTATGAAGAGAATTGGTATTTTTATCAGTGTTTTGGTGCTTGGCTGTATTGCGTTACTAGCACCGATTCATGTTCCTAAGGCTCAAGCAGCTTCATGCCCAGATAAACCTTACATGACTGTTTCTCCTACTATTGATGTGTCGGGTGACTATGCGGTATGGATACAGGAAAAACGAGAATCGACCTCCAAAGCTGTTGTTTCAATAAGTAATGATGGTGGAAAAAGTTGTAGCAGTTTTGCAAAAAGTTCAGGTGGTGATTGGGCGTGGAAGACCGGGTCTAGTGGAACTTTAAAAAAGAGTTTTAGTGCAGGAGAAGCCAGCATTCGTTTATACATCGACAACGGTGTTACCCTCTTATCAAACCTCCTCCTGACTCTTGATACGAAATGTACGCCGACTGGAGATGGCAGTAACTGCGTTCGACAACCTATAAGTATGAGTGTCAAGGGAATCGATTCTGGTTCAACTATTTCAGGGAGTGTCACTATCCAAACGTACATAAATACTAAAACTGTTGACCCTGTACGTGTTGAATACTACTTTGATAAAGAAAGTAAACCGTTTTCAACAAGCTCAAGCTCACCCTATTGTCTTGTGCTGACTGCTGGAAACTGCGCAGGCTGGCCAAGCTCCTCACTGTCTAACGGCTCACACAAACTAACAATTCGCGCAGTGAGCGGTACAGAACCGACAGAAAAAGTGATCAGCTTTACTATAAAAAACGAATCGGCTTCGGAGACGCCTTCTCCAACACCAACCCCTACCCCGACTCCATCAAGCACGCCAACTCTTCCTTACACGGCACCTGGGAGCAATTCTAATGAGGTACGAGCCATACGCCAAATCACCAGCAATGCTACAAATACAAACACTGGTAGTTCCACTAGCTCTAGTTCCAGCTCAAATACCTCATCAAACGGCGTTATATCTAAAATAAATGACAACAAAACCAATACCACGGTTAAATCTGCGGTGGTTGCTGGCCTTAATCTAGACAGCGAGATTAGTGGTAATGTCATCATCACCGCACCAAAATCTATTAGGTTTTCTAAAGGTGATAAGGTCGAGCTCCTCGCAAGCGGTAAGGTGATTGAAACCAAAGAAATTACCGATCCATCAGCAATTGTTTCATTCGTATTGGACTCTACAAAACTCAAGAATGGGAGCGCCGTGATTTCTCTGCGCGTTACAAAAAAATCAAATGGCGAAATATCTACTTACAGCTCAACCGTTAAGATTTCAAATGGTACCATATCGGCTACAACAGGATCTGTAAAACAAAAATGGCCAACAATGTTACTCACCTTCATCCTGGTAATTGGGCTAATTGCAGGTGCGGCATTCGGCTACCGTTATTACATGAAGCGTCGCATGTACGACTTTGCGCACAATACGATGGACTACACGTATGTCGCGCCAGAAAACCCCTACATGGCAGCAGGTGGAGCCACCATGGCAATACTCGTCGGTGTGACGGCTGTGCTTTTCTTGGGAGTTAGCGCGAGTCAAGCAGCAAACGTCGGCTATATCATACCTTCGACCACCGCTGCGATACCGACTGAGTTCCAAAAAGGAAAGGACACCACAAAAAATATAAGCTATATCTTGATGAGCGATACTGATTCGGGCACAGGGCCAAATGAGTCTCCAGAAACTGGGTACGATCCGGACGACGACGGAGGAACTACTCCAACACCAACTCCTACGCCTACCCCCACACCAACTCCTACACCGACACCAACGCCAACGCCGACCCCCACACCGACTCCGACTCCTCCACCAGCAACGACTGCTGACTATAACTCTCAGTTAGCGTTACTCCGTGCGGCATCATCTCGTAATAAAAATTTTGATAATTCCGCTCGCGAAAATATGTCACCCGAAGCCTTGTATACCAACCCTGACAACTGGGGACATCCTGACGACTACGCCGGTCATGGAGCCTATAACCCGGATACCATTGGGCCTGGACAGGTCATGTTTAGAACTGAATGTGCCTTTTCACACTTTAGCTATGATGACCCAATTGTATACCCGAACCAGCCTGGTGTTGCTCATATGCACATGAACTTTGGTAATACGCATACTAACGCTTTTTCAACATATGAGACATTGCTTGGTTCTGGAAATGGTACATGCTCGGGGATGGAATTGAATCGTACAGGCTATTGGGCACCCGCCGTCATGGATATGGAAGGAAACGTACGCGTCCCCGATCGTATGCTTATCTACTACAAGGCCTCCGGACCGATTGCCGGTAAAGTACAGCCATACCCAGCCGGACTTCGTTTCGTAATTCCTGTAGAGCGTATCACCGTTCAAAAAGCTGGAGCATCACCATGGAACTGCGAATATAATGCGCCTCATAGCAACGAAATGGTCAATTGCGGGGGCACATACATGCGCCTGCATCAAATTGTCGCCTTCCCTACATGTCTTAAAGAGAACGCAAACCTTACTGATTATGCAAACTCTTGGGAAGATTCAACCGGTGGTTGGTGGTATTCAGAATGTCCTGCCGGCACGATCACTCTTCCTCTGCTGGAGTTTAATATTTTCTACTTTGCAGATGCTGGAGAAGACTCGAGCACATGGTTCTTATCTTCTGATGTCGATCGTGCAACAAGTACCTTGTCAACCTTCAACGGTGGGAGTTCACACGGTGACTGGTTTGGAGCGTGGAATCCACAAGTAAATCAAGAATTCTTAGACAAATGTCTTAACAATATGCCTGTTAGTACTTCAACTGGTGGCGACTGTGGATTTGGCTCGCTTGTCCCATGTATCGTTGCTAATTCAAGCTTAAACTGCGATCAATACGCAAGCGGTATGGAAATGAAAGCACTTAAAGCTATCCAGCCAGACCCAGGCTATGACAAAGTATCTGCTAAAACACTGCACCAAGAAATCTGTCCACAAGCTCCGCTTCCTGACAACGCTTCAGTCTACGCGTATGCTTACTGCGTACCGCCACAATAAAGGCTGATCCCCGCATGAAGATACAAGGAATTTTGAAATATAAAATTGCAAACCTAACGCTCGTAGGAAGCCTCGTAATACTAGCTTGCGCACAAGGTATCATAGAAAGTGTCTCTGCACAGGCAAATGCCTGTCCATCAACTTACATCACAGTTCAAAATGCAATAGATGTACCAGGCGAATATAGCGTTTGGCTAGAGCAAAATAAGCCAAGTAATGATAGTTCGCTGGCGTATATCAGTGGAGATGAAGGCAATTCCTGCACTCAGTTTAATAGTCCGGATAATTCTGATACATGGAGCTGGACTCGGTTAAGTGACGCGAATAAGCGCATCACAATAGGTGAAGATACTAGCCAATTTAGAGTATATATAAGCGACGGAGCGCTGAAAGTATCTAAACTGCTTTTTACGCTTGACGGGGAGTGTGTACCTACGGGCGACGGTACAAATTGTGTCGAAGAACCCTTAGATTTCAGTATTGTTGGACTCAATAAAAATGTATCCGGTAGTCCCGTTGTGGAAACAGTACTTTCGAATAGCAGTAATCCAGCGGTGCGCGTGGAATTTTATTTTGATGAAGCAAGTACTGCTTTTTCAACTTCGACCACTGCCCCTTACTGTCTTGTCTTGACTGATAGTGATTGCGCAGGCTGGCCGAGCGAATCTCTATCAGACGGCAAACATTCTTTGACCGTACGAGCTATTAGCGAAAGTGGGGTCACAGAAAAAACCCTAGAATTTACCATTAATAACTCGGAAGAAACTTCATCACCCACGCCAACCCCACCCTCACCCGCAACAGAAGAAACGACGACGACGAAACCAACAACGAACACTAAACCGACCACAACAAAACCAGAAAATCAAAATTCTGAGCAAAATAATACAAATACAGACAGCAATGAACCAGCTAGTACGCAGCCTGCACCAAGTCCCTCGCCTAGCCCCACACCACAACCCACTTCGAATGCATCATCAACACCGAGTCAATCTACGACCATTCCCCAATATACGTATTACGCCCCATCGGCAACTCCTACCAATAATTCACAAACCCCGCAAACGTCAAATACCTCAAATCAATCAACTACAACGAAAAACACTAAAACGGTCAGCCCGGTTAAATCTGCGGTCGTTGCAGGTCTAAACCTGAAGGGAGATATTAGCGGTACCGTCGTAGTTGCTGCTCCAAAAAACATTTCTTTAAGCGCCGGTGATAAGCTTGAACTGCTAGTGAGCGGGAAGACTATCGATACTATAGACATAGAGAGCAAAGACACCCCTACATCTTTCTCGTTTGATACGACAAAAATTAAAAATGGGAGCGCTGTGCTTTCCATGCGCGTTACCAAGAAAAGTGGTGAAATTGCGACCTACAGTTCAACGGTGAATATACAGAATAATAAAGTTGCTGCCACTACAGGAAAAGTGAAGAGCAGATGGTCGGTGTATGTATTATCTACCCTCGTAATTCTTGGCATAATTTTTGGTGGTATTTATGCAGTAAGGCACTACAAACAGACTCGATCGTTTGAATATGCGCACAATACGATGGACTACACATACGTTCAGCCTGAAAACCCTTACACCGGTTATGCAGGTGCTTCGATGGCGATTATTTTTGCAGCTACAGCTGTATTTTTCTTTGCACCTCATCAAAGCTACGCTGCAAATATAGGGCACATTTACCGACTCTCCGAATCAACACTGCCATCAAATGCAACAACAGGGGTTGATGCTGACGCTACAATTTCATACGTTGCATTTGAAGCTACGCAAAGTTCAGAAGAACCTCCTACAACTCCTGAACCAGCACCGAGCCCAACCACTCCTACTCCCACTCCTACACCACTCCCATCAACGGGAAACAGGCTCTTCATGTTTGGAGACTCCCTCACTGTTGGCATGGCAGCCAATGGACTTCTCCCAATATTTAACGAAACTGGTTTTAGTGTTGATACTGAATACACCGATAATAGTGGTGAATTCATTGGGAATTCAATAAGGGCAAAGGGTGGATGGAAATTATCCGATGTCGAGGCAGTTGTCGATAGCCATAAAGATGACTTAGCGAGCGCAAATTACATCGTTGTTGCCATAGGAACAAACGATAGCCCTATTACAGAGAACTACGATGTCCGCATGGTAGCATTCATGAACACCCTGAAGGGCTACAGCCCAAATGCGAAGATATTCTGGGTAAACACCTTTTTTGTTGATGATGGACAGTGGTGGGTTATTCAGGATGGTCAACTTCTCCATGTTTACACGAATCCTGTAATTGCTGCGGGAGTAGCATCGGCAAAATCAAATGGCATAGACGCGACCCTCATAGATTTTGAAGGAGCAATTGGCAGAGGAGAGATGATTCCACCCGATGGTGATTACGTGCACTATTCTAATCAGGGATCACAAACACAAGCACGTTGGCTCGCAGGTGCAGTAAAGTCTGCCATAGAATCGCAGTAGTACTTTATTTATTTCTTGCCAAAAAAGAAATCTATCCAGTCTTCAAAATTTTGTTGATACAGAGGCTTTTCAGAGCGAGCTATCGTCGCTATTGGTTCAGTTTCGGGTGTTTTTAACCCCTCAAGAGCCGTATCGTGAGTAACTATATAAACCTGCTCGCCAGAAGCCGCCCTACCGTTCACACGTCGTGCTTTGAGCTCGGCGTATTCGGGCGTCTTGTAATACTCATTTTGTATCTGTTTATTCCTATTTTCAAGTTCTAGGATTCGGTTTTCTTCTTGTAACACTACAATCTTCTGAAGTAGGGCGTAATTTTGCTGAACGACACGGGCTCCATTCCACACGACACTAAGTCCGATAAAGGCTAATACAAAAACGCCGATAATTCGCGGGTCATCTACTCCTTTTTTGTGAGCGACGACGCGTAGTTCGTGTATTTTGTCTTGCAAGATTGCCATAACCTCTATAGTTTACACCAACTAATTGTTATAATGATGCATAAGAAACATCGTTTTAATGATGGGGCTGTAGCTCAGAGGTTAGAGCAGTCGGCTCATAACCGATTGGTCGTTGGTTCAATTCCAACCAGCCCCACCACTAAGATGATGTGCAACAAATAAAAAGAACCGATATGACAAAAATCGGTTCTTTTTTCTTGCTTTTGTATAGATTATTCGCTTAAAGCCTGCAACTGAGCTATAAAATCTTCTTTAATGCCACCTAAAGCGGCCTCAATATCATTAAATGCACCCTGCTCATTGAACGTCGCCTGCGTAAAAGGTATGGCAATTTGAGGACCTACTAATTCGATTTTTACCCAATTCAGAATATCGGTTAGGTGCTTCGTTGCACTTCCACCGCCGTCAATGTAACCATAACTTACAATACTTGCCTTTTTACCGTTCCACTCAGCGTACAGGTAGTCAATCGCATCTTTGAGTGAACCTGGGATGCTACGGTTATACTCGCTGGTTAAGAAAATAAGTCCATCTGCATCGGTAATTTGCGCTGCCCATGCTTTCGCCTCGGGAGTATCGACTGGCATATACATCGGTGATACGCCAGCATCAAACTTAGGCAAATTAATTTCTTTGAGATCGAGAAGCTCTATATCATAGCCTGCATCTTTTGCCTGCATTGCGAGCCAATCAGCAACTGTTTTTCCTTGACGATTCTGTCGGGCAGAGCCCACGATGAGTTTAAGTTTTTTGCTCATTTTATTCTCCTAGTAATTAATGTTTTACATAAATTCAATCAGTTGACAAGTTCTTGAAAGCGAACTCTCCCCTTGTAACTACATTTTGTATAGTTACAAGATTATTACTAGTATACTTGCACATACTATACTTTGTAAAGTCTTAATATGGTACAATGGTAGGGAAGTAACCTAATTGGACCACCACTCATGTCTTTTACTACCCCAAAACCTGCTTGTGACACCGTGGAGACAAAGCCTGGCTGTATTCAGGCTGCGCTCTGCGTTCTGGGTGATAAATGGACCCCCTTGCTCGTCGGTCAGCTTGTGACCGAGCCTAGAACGTTTGGCGATCTCGAAACGATGTTATCAGGCATCAGCCCGCGCACACTGAGCGCCCGGCTTGAGAAGCTCCAAGAAGACGGCATCATAGAAAAGCGCCAGTACAACGCACACCCACCCCGCTACACATACCACCTCACTGAAAAAGGCCAAGGCCTCAGCAATATTCTCGTTTCGATGGCTGAGTGGGGTGAGAAGTACGGAAGCTAGAGTTGGTAGTTATAAAACAGCGCGTTCCGCTGATTCAATAAATGAACCATTCATTATTTTGTTTTTTAGCATAAGGGCCAGTAATGGTAATTGTGCTGCTCCCATTCTTTGTTCTTGTCGAAACTGAGCGCCGTTTATTCTTAGCCCTAATTTTTGAGGTAGTTCCACATCATCTGATAAATGTGCTGCGATCATCAAGCCAAACACACCATCCTGCACAATCTGAGTACCATCGATGCTGTCATGCTTAACCTCACTCACCAATTCTAGATCTCTCTTCCTAGAGCCATCTACTGTCCACCGAAGTATAGGTTCTGCAAAAAATTTCCACGGCTTATCAACTAACTCATACGAGGAAGTGCTGAAACTTGTAATTTTTCTTTTATTCGAATTATATCTAAGCGTCATATCACGTCGTTTATAGAATATGCCTCCACTTTCAAGTACTTCAGGCTCTTTTGCTAATTCTCTGTAATCCGCAGGAACAGTATCTGTTCTAAAACTACCAAAATAATCCTCGCACTTAGGCAAGTCATCTGGGTGGACATAAGACGGATTTCCGTTATCATCAGTCACTGGTATAAGTCCTCTTGCGACCGCCATCTTACTTAGACCATTGCTTATCAAGTTTTCTAAAATTTCGCGTGTTTTAATATCATCCCTATCGGCAAGGACAGCAATAAAAGCTTTTTGTACATCAACTCGATGTTCAAACGGTTTTTTTGAAAATCTTCTAATTACTTCTTTCGTTACACTATTCCTATATTTTCTACCTTCTGAAGTTTCAATAACACACCTAAATATATCCTCGACATCTCTAAAACCTGCACGAGAAAGCTGCTTAAGCATTAACGATACAGGACTATTGGCAAATCTATTAAGTATCTGATCCTTAGTAATCTCTGCTAACCTTGTTTCAGCATCAAGATTACTATCTGAATCTAAAATCCTCAGATCATCTACCCATCTGCTCACGATCATTGATGTAGGTTGTGGGGCTGGTAGCTGCGCCTTCCAGCTCTGAAATGCCCTTTCACTTTGAAGAGGATTACTTAAGAAATACGGAATTTCTGCATCATTAGCAAGCGCTACATAATTACTTGCTCTAATTGTAAAATCGCCCCAAGCAGGAATCTTAGAGTGACTTTTAGCGAGCTCTCTATCAGCATGGTCCGGAAGGGCGAATACCCAGTCTGCACGTATACCGCCAGCTGTTTGCGTTCTCTGATCTGGTGCAGTCTGATTCAAAAACTGTATGAATTCTTGTGAAGAAATTGGAGGTAATTCGAACTTTACTTCATAGACTGTACCTGTGCGCGTAACGGTCATTGGTGTATCGGCATAGCCTAAAGCGCTTTCGTGTTGTATTCCTGTAAGCTCTCTTGCTGTAGTGAGAATTTGATTTTTACCGCTAAACTCTGACATTTATACCATTAAACCTGCCCAATAACGTTTATGCAAGCATAAGCATTTAATTGGGTGTACCCAATTAACTACGTATTAAAAGTAGTGCTTCGGAAACTGTATTCGTGTGCATGATTTTGTCACGAAGCTCCGACGCGCCATCAAAACCATTGATATAAATCTTGGCGAATTTCTTTAGTGGATTATAAGGGCGCTCGCCATTCGGGTACTGTTTATCATGCAAGGTCATATGATGAATGAGTAAATTGATACGCTCTTGCTTTGTCATCTGCTCCCAGGGGCTTGATTCAGAGAACGCATATGGATCGTGAAATATCCCTCGACCAATCATAATGCCATCAACGCCATGCTTTTCTGCAAGCTCAATGCCTTGCGATTTATTCTGGACATCACCATTCATAACAATTTTCGTTTCTGGCGATATCTCGTCGCGAAGTTTCACAATCGGCTCAATTGCTTCCCACTGCGCCGGCACTTTGCTCATTTGTCTTGTTGTACGTACATGTACAGTTAGCATGCTCGGCTTTTGCTCTAACAGGAGTTGGTGCCACGAATAGTCAATCTTATCGAATCCGAGTCTCGTCTTGATACTCAGCGGTAAGCGACCATCGAGCCCGTCTTTTGTCGCCTGAATAATCGCGACTGCTTTATCTCGCAGATGTGATTGTTGAAGTGCTGAACAACACTCATTCTTGAGTACGGATTTATCAGGGCAACCGAAGTTCAGATCGACTCCAACGTAACCAGGTATGACCCCGCTTGCAATTTCATCTGCAATTACTTTAAAGTTTTCTGGCTTTTTACCCCATATCTGTGCGATGACCGGAGCCGTATCGAGATCAACAGCTAGACGATGCATCAGCTTCGGTCGACCGGCACTCGTGAGCCCATCGACATTCACGAATTCCGTCATGGTAAACTCTGGCGCAGCACAATCAGCCACAATACGGCGGAAAACCGTATCAGTCACATCATCCATCGGTGCAAGTATGAAAAACGCCAAAGCTACAATTCTCGCTTTATCGATTTATGAAGAGAGAATAGTTCGGGAAAATCCACGCCTAGATTAAGCACTTCTCTGGAGATTTCGATATCGGGAAACGCGTCCATGACTGCGTGATGTCTTGGTGCCCAATGAGCGATTCGTCTTTCTTGTTCTAAAACTGTTGCTTGAAGTGCGGTAACGCCATCGTAGGACTGCAGTGCATCCGAGTGCTCATCTGAGTATATGCCAAATTCCAAAAGCGCACGTCCTGTTTCTGGGGCTACACGTTCAATCTGTGCTCTCAAATACTCACCGTGATCGTTGCCAATATGGTCAATTTGCACAGGATGCATGAGGCAATATCCGTAATCGGCAATTGCGTCAGCAGCATAAGCAGCAATATCGTCAGGTAACCGTTCCTCCCTTCCTTCTTCTGCGATGTCGGCAATTGCTCCCAATGCATGACTTACAACGTCGTATCGCATTGTGGCGGTAGCCCAAAATACTGCAGTTGCAATTTCTGTACTCTCAGCAATGTGTAGAATTTGACGTTTTCGTTTTTCTTCCAGGGTATCGCCAGGCTCAATATTTTCTATAAGTACTTTTCTTCGTTGCGCTGCACGAGTAACGTAGCTCGTGGCACCATTCATCGAGGGATAAAATTGATAATATCCGGTGATATCATCCAAAATAGGCTTCTTATATACGTCAGACTGGAAGCTAGCTAAGTCTGCGACAAGATCTGTATCAAGATCAGGTTTAATTTCAGGAGTGGGTCCCCAGTCTCTGTATTTGGCAAAAGGAAAGTGTCTCGTTCTCATCTATTATCATGATGAACGATTGCGACTCGCTTTTGCAAGTTCACGCTCTGTCCGTTTTAATGTTTTTCGTAGATCTTTTCTGGGTCGCGCGCCTTTAGCATCTGCATACGTCTGCAAAAAACGGTCAAAATCTTTTGCAACTCCAGCTTTTATGTCATCGTGCTTACTAACGTCAGTCTCTGCCGTAATCATTTGAGGCAATCCTGTTGCACGTGCGAATGCCTGCTTGGCGCTTAATATATGCCGAGCTCTTTTATCATGTGCATTACCGCTGATACGATCCACATCATCATACCGCTTTTCTATTGATGCTCTCATCTCAGGAGATACTGCGTGCGAAGTTGCAATTTCGAATCCAGTAAGTTTACTTGCATTAGCCAGCTCGGTTACTACCGTGCCAAGTGCAATCGCTCTCTCATCAATTTTTACTGATATTCCGTCTTCAGGAACGGGCTCTTTGTATACGTCAGCAACTATATGCTGTCCAGTTTGTGGCAAAAATGTGAGGAGTTCACCTTGATGCTGATTATGAGAAGGGGTCGTAGATGCCATAATGCAATTATTATATCACACTTACGCTTTATTTGCAATTATTATAGCCGAGGTATGACTCCTCGCGAGCGCAAGTCTTCAAGGAGCGCAGCACCTCGAGCCAGTGCTTCGTCTCTTGCTTGTGCCTGAGTGGTATCTATATCTGCAGGAGATATTAAAACGCCGCGCTCAGCCATTCGAGCAAGTCTCACACGGATTGCTTCTTCGCTAACTCTTGCAGACAACGGAATACGTGGACCCGTTTCTTCCCAACCCGTATATACCTCGAATTCTCCTTGCATGATTTTCTACTCCCACCTGAACACTTTAAAAGCAACAAAATAGATAATGACCGCCCACGCGACGAGAAGAACTACCTGCGTACCCAGATCGAGTATTGTTTTGCCTTCAGTGACAATCAACCGTATACCGTCAATGACCGGTGTGAGTGGTAAGAAGTCGGATACGCGCTGCAACCATTCTGGCATAGCATAGCGGGGGAAAAACGTCCCTGATAGAAACATCATTGGAAACGTGACGAGGTTTGCAAGTGGCGCTGCCTGGTTTTCGTTCTTCGCCCAACCACCAACTGCCAAACCAATTCCAAAGAGCACCGTGACGCCAAGAATTACCATCAGCCCGAGGCTAATAAAATCACCCTGCATATGTAAATCAAACACGACCAGGGACACGATAAACATACTTGCAACGGATAAAATGCCTACTGCAGCGTTCGAGATGACGTTTCCGATGAAATACTGCCACACTTTCAGCGTAGTGGTGCTATATCGCCTGAGAACTCCCTTACTTTTAAGCTTCGGAAAGACATTCGTCGGTCCAAAGATACCAAGCGACATAACGCTAAAGCCAAGCAAACCAGCAAATACGTAGTCGAAACGACGTTGGCTCGACGAAGCTGTCGACTCTGTTTTGACCGTGAATGGCTCAGATGTATCTACGTATTGCTTGTTGACCTCTTTGAAAAAGCCCTGCAGAATGGCTGCAAGCGTTTGAGCTCCCTGCTCATTATTCTGGTTATAGAATACTTGCAATTGCCCACTAGGTGTTTTGTCGCCAGAAACTTCACTCCCAAAGTCTTTTGGCAGGATAATTAATGCATCAAGCTCACTACGTGTCATTTTTTCTTTTGCTTCTTCTTGTGTCGTTACTTTCTCGTTAACCTTTATGACTTTGCTTTCTTTGAGCTGCTTTTCTATTTGCACTGCAGTCTCGTTTTGAGACTCATTAAAGAGCGCTACATTGAACGAAACGTCAGAGTTACGTCCAAAAATACCGCCAAAAACAAACAAAAAAATCAGCGGAAATAAGAAAACAAAGAAAATAGCCACTTTATCGCGGAACAAGCGCTTGAAGTCTATTTTGGCGAAAGTTATCACCGGTAATAATTGTTTTTGTAGATTACTCATATTATTCGCGCAAGTCCTTTCCTGTCATTTCAATAAATACATCTTCCAAGTTTGCCTGTTCTACATGCTGTTTTTTCTTGAACCCTTTCTTAATAAGGCTCTGTATCAGTTGCTTTGGGGTATCAAGCGCAATAATTTTGCCATTATCCATAATCGCGACACGGTCGCAAAGTAGTTCAGCTTCCTCCATATAATGGGTCGTCAGCACCACCGTCACGCCCCTGTCTCGTACTTCTTTTACTAATTCCCACAAGTTACGACGTGCCTGAGGATCAAGACCCGTCGTCGGCTCATCGAGGAAAAAAACTTTTGGACCGTGTACTAATGCTGCGGCAATTGAGAATCGTTGTCTTTGGCCACCAGAAAGCTGTTCAACATATGCATTTGCTTTATCCGTCAGTTGGACATCGGCAAGAAATTTGAGCGCATCTACCTTTTCACCGTAAGTACTCGCAAAAAAATCTATGAGTTCAGTTAGTTTCGTTTTCTCTTCAAAAGATGGGGTCTGTGGTTGCACCCCAATGAGAGAACGAATCCGTTCGGGTTCCTTTGCAACATTTACCCCGTCTAAGATTGCCTCACCTCCATCAATTGGCCTCAATGCTTCCAACATCTCTAGTGTCGTAGTCTTACCAGCACCATTTGGTCCCAAAATGCCAAATATTTCGCCTTTTTTAACTTCAAAAGAGATGCCGTTTACCGCAGTTTTATCGCCGTATCGTTTCGTTACATTTTTTACAGATATTATGCTACTCATCATTTAATAATACCTTGTAGGCACGGTTCGTAAAATAAAAAAACTCCTAGAAGTATTACTAGGAGTTTTTCAATTATTCTTTTTAGAATTATTTCTTGCGGCTGACGGTCAAGAAACCATTGCGTGGGTTTTCATTGACTTGCATACCAGCAGGAAGATCTTGAACAGCTTCTTTGCGCTCATCCTTACTGAAATAATAAATGGTTTGAGTCTTTCCGCCACGGAGTACAACGTCCTTTGAATTAAGGTAGTACGTTACACCCTTTGAGTTTTGATGCTTATAAGCCATGCTTACACCTTTCCCCTCTTTAAACATTAGTTGGTAAATTCACCATACTCCCTCTAGTAAACCCTTGTCAACTTTTCTCGTCACTTTTTGCATATTTCTTCCACAACGAATTGCTTAAAACATTATTGCCTTTACTTTGCTTATGCTTTAAACTTAATTCATAACTAAAAAGTTAATTGTGAAAGGTTAGGTGGGAAGATGGATTTTGCCAATCGAGGCAACCGCCCTGTGCAACAACAACCTGCTCCTATGATGGGAAGTAGCGATAATTCGACGCCTTCGTTTTCTGCTCCAGAAAAAAAAGGCGACAAGAAGAAAATAGATCTTACTAAAGCTGGATCAATAGTCGTGTTAATTGGAGTTGCACTTGTAGCGCTCCTCATGATTATTGCACTTGCATTTGGCGGTGGTGACACTGACACAAAAAACAAGGAAGGCGAACAAATTAACGCCGATAAATACCAAGCAGTATTCTTAGACAGTCAAGATGGTCAAGTATACTTTGGCAAACTCAATATCTACAATAGCGATATGTATGTTTTGACGGATATCTACTACGTACGAGTTGAGAATCCAGTTCAACCTGAAGGTCAAAATCAACAACAGCAAGCCAACATTAGTCTTGCAAAACTTGGTAATGAACTCCATGGGCCAGAAGATTCAATGTTCATTCGACGAGATAAAGTATTATTCTGGGAAAACCTTAAGGATGATGGGCAAGTTGTAAAAGCTATTACTGAATACAAGAAGAATGGCGGCAACACAAACAACACAACAACTGACACTACTAACTCTAGTAAGAGCAGCAGTGATAGCAGTACTAGTACCGAACAGACGACTACTGACACAAGTACGCCTACGGATACCACTACGACTCAGCAACCATAAGTATGACTGAGCCAAAAAGCCCCTCAAATATCGAGGGGCTTTTTTATTTACCCATTTTAGTTGCCTAGATGTATAAAATAGCGTGTACGTACATACATGCTTAGCTGTACGACCATAGCAAGTATACTAACCGCAAAAACAATTAAACTAAAGCCAGCAAGATCAGGCGACCAGCGTGGAGATACAAAATCGAACTTGTACAGCGAGTCTTGAATAACTCCGGCTTTGGTTCCATGTTCATCTATATATCCGTTAATGCAATCCAATCTATTGCGCCCAGAAAATCCTTGATTTCCATTCTGCTCACACCATAATTGTGCCTCGGTGTATAGATTATCGTTTGATGTTTTTACACGAGTTTCCTCCGCTTGCTTAAGCCGCTCGTAGGTGCCTTTTAGTTGAATGGGGGGGTAAATACTATTTTCGCCACCTATTTCTGTATTCATATGTGCGTAGATAAAGGATCTTAGATCATTTAATGCAGAGTCAACATCGCCCCCAGCTTCATCAGTTGCTAGTAGCGCGTTGTACCTCTTCACTGCTCCTGCACCATTTTGCTTCATCCCATATACAAACAAGGCACCGCTTACGATGCTTAAACCACCTAATAATGCGATTCGTAATTGCTCGCTTCTTTCTTGATTATTTTCACCGCTCATATAGTTGTATTATATCGCTTAAGGCTTTTTTAGTGCAGTAAATCGTTGCAAGCCAATACCGAGACTTAAGAATGCGACAAATATAAAATTCCACCTTAGGACAAATTCACTGTCAAGATACAAAGTGCTCACGTACAAACAGATGAAATAACCTGCTTTTGTGATAGAACCCACTATTTCTACCAGTGACAGGTACACAATACGGTAGCCTTCCTCACTGTCGGCTGCATCGTAATACCCCTTCATTAAGGGCATTTGATAACTGAGTGTTGCGGGCTCATTTAACGTACTCACTATTGTTGAGGATGCGCCACTTAATGCAAACGGTCTCATAAGATGAACCAGCGCATTCAAAACCACTCCATAGTTAAGTAGTTGCCGGCCTTTTGATTTATCTATGAAACTACCAAACATATGGGCGCTATACAAAGAAACAGCTGTTGCAAGTGCAACGATACTCCCAACCTTAGCATATGAGTCAGTCTTAAAAACAATTACAGCAATACATAACGGCCAAACAAATTTACTAGCCGCATTATCAATATGTAGTGCCCCCATACTCAGATAATCAAAGGTGTGCCTACGCCATGGGAACCCTATAAAACTTATCTTCTGGTGGAGACGTACCGGCTCGTTTGTCAGAAATAGTGGCACAAGCGAACCAATAAGTACAAGGATAGCAAGGAGTATAGAAAGCTCAGGAGCAACAATGCTGGCGAGCAACCCACCTACAAGAGGACCCAGCGTACCGCCAACTCGCTCAAATATATAGAGCCACCCAAGCTCCTTTCCGCCATGGTTACTGTCCTTAATCTTTGAGAAATCCGTATGATACGCAGTAAAGAATAGCCCATTAGGTACGGTGAATGCGAATGCAAGTAATACCAAGGGCCACTGCAGTTGTTTAAACGAAAGTAACATGCCGAGAAAGAGGATAAACAGTAATGTACTCAGCGCAATACTATGTTTTGGGCCAATCCTACCAACGGTATAGGCAACCATAATAGCTATGGGTATCCGTAGCAAAAATACCCACATAAAAAACCAAAAAATACTCGATAAATCCACGCCATTATGGAATAAGTAAATTGGCACAAAGATTCCGATAATCCCAAAACCAAGGCTTCGCAAGCTCATGGACGTATAGATTTCTGCAAGTTCATCAAATTGTATATCACGCCACGGATGACGTTTGCGTATGAACATATGAATGATTTTTTTTAGCATATCTTTTTTTGCATTATTCTTGACTCAGTATACGTGAGACTCGCTCATGCTGTAAACTGAGGTATATGCACATATTTTTTTCTGGCATAGGTGGCGCAGGCATTGGTCCCCTTGCATTAGTAGCCCAACAAGCTGGTTTCACCATTTCTGGATCTGATAAGCAGTCAAGTTCGTATGTACACAATCTGGAAAAACGAGGCATACGCGTCATAATCGGTCAAGACGGAGATACGCTTAAACAAGTACATGAGAAGATGCCGATTGATTGGTTTGTGTATTCTTCCGCACTTCCAAAAGAAAATCCCAATCATCCAGAGCTCGTATCTGCTCAGCAACTGGGGTTAAAAATGTCCAAGCGTGATGAGTTTTTAAACTATTTGTTGAAAGCAAAAAATCTGAAAATGTTTGCTATTGCTGGAACGCACGGCAAAACCACCACAACCTCAATGGCGATTTGGCTTATGAAAGAACTCGGTATTCCTATTAGCTACTCAGTAGGTGCCAAACTTAATTTTGGTGATATGGGTGAATTTGATGAGAAGAGTGAGTATTTTATTTACGAAGCCGATGAATATGACCGTAATTTCCTCAGCTTCGACCCTAAAATAGCTATCATTTCTGGCGTAGCTTATGACCACCCCGACACATACCCGACGGAGCAGGAGTATCGCGAAGCATTCACGACATTTATACGTGGAGTACTCGAAGGAGATGGCAAGGTGTACATATTTGATGAAGATCTTGAAAAGATATACGCACCAGACTCAACCGAATCAATAGACGAAAAATTAACCGCAACTTCTCAGTTATTAGGGAGCGTAAATCGTAAAGACGCATTACTTGTCGCTTATGCAGTAGCTTCAATAACCGGTCAAGATGTAGTAGAACTTTATAAAAAGATGGATTCATTTCCAGGAGTGAGCCGGCGTTTCGAAAAGATTACCGAGAATGTATATACCGATTATGCACATACACCGGAAAAAATTGAAGGAGCCCTACAGTTAGCACATGAAGTCGCTAAAGATAGAGTTGTGGTCGTATACGAGGGACTACACAACACAAGACAACATTTTATAAAAGATAAACTACCCACGCTCTTTGCCGGAGTTCAGGAACTCTACATTGTTCCCAGTTATTTAGCACGAGAAGATACTTCACTTGAGTTACTTACACCAGAAAAATTACGGTTACTTATTATAGAGCCTCTAGATGTACACGCAACGACACTCGGGAGTCTACTCAAAGAACAGATTGAAAAACACCGAACCAATGGCCAGCTCGTACTTTGCTTTTCAGCGGGCGGCGCAGGTAGTCTTGATGAGTGGCTTCGATTGAATTTTCAAGCATCCCAACCAAATTCGCTATAGCGTTCTCCCCTACTTATTGATTCAAGCGCATTCAACTGCGCTGGAACAATTTGTTCACCTTCCACTTCACAATCTATCCAGCCAAAAGCGGAGGCTTTTTCGGGCTCTGCGACATACGGATCTCCCTGCCAGTCACTTGCTTCAAAATACACATCTACCCAGTCCATAAATCCCTTACCTTCGATTCCGTGGCGGTGAACAATTTGAGCGAGCGAAAGAGAAGATGCAGAAACGGTTACACCTACCTCCTCTGCTACTTCCCTTATTGATGCCTGCAAGTACGTTTCTCCGTATTCGACCTTGCCTGCAGGAAGACCATAATATCCATCCATCCAACCGGTATTTTTACGCCGAAGCATCGCTATCTTACCTTCTTTGTTGCGAAGGATTACAAAGCAAGCGATATAAGGTCGAGCCGACTCATAAATGTCATTAAATTTCATCGGTTATCTCCTGTGCCACGTAGCACATCTCGTTCTTTGCGGTCTTGAAGCTTTGCAAGATTATTCGATGCGACGGTATCAAGATCTAAGCCTAAATAACTTGATACAACGCTGACATACCACAGTACATCCCCGATTTCTTTTTCCATCATCTGTAGCTTCTCATCCGACATAATTCCATTATCATCGCGGTATATTTTCTTAAACTTATCTGCGACCTCACCAGCTTCTCCCACAAGTCCTAGAAGCTTTGCCATAAACGCCATGCTGGTAATCGGCTGTGGCGTTCCTCCGAACACATCTGTTGATATAGCGCGCTTCTGATATTCGTCAAATGTCATAAAAGTTTTTTTACTCCTTGATATGTAGTATATATGGTTCATTGCTATACTAGCTACATGATACTGCTTACGTTAGTCGCCGATACACTATCGCGCCAAGATGCCGATGAATGGTTCACGCGCAATTATCAGGCCTTATTGCACATATGTATCATTCTTCTATTTTGCTGGATATTGAGTAGACTAGCTCACGGGCTTTTGTCACGGTTATTAAAACGCATTATACGACGAGATTTATACCCAACGAAAAATGACCGGGAAAAGCGTGTTAAGACACTGTCTGGGTTGGGATCAGCGCTTATCAGATTCGTAATATGGGTGACCGGTGGAATATCCATTATCAATATTCTCGGCGTCAACACAGCACCATTTCTGGCAAGCGCAGGCGTCCTAGGAGTCGCATTAGGTTTTGGCGCTCAAAAACTAATTAACGATCTCGTATCTGGAATCTTTATTATTCTTGAAAATCAATACCGAGTTGGTGATTTTGTCGAGCTAGAAGGTGTATCTGGAACTGTTGAAGACGTGACAATACGAACTACTGTTTTGCGTGATTTGAATGGCGCTGTCCATCATGTCCCGAATGGCGCAATCGTTGTAAGCACTAATCGTTCAATGGGATTTGGGCAAATAAACTTAGATATCGCCGTAGACCCAAAAACTAATCTCAAAAAACTTGAGTCTGTGATAGATCTCGTAGGTAAAGCAGTCGCCGAAGACCCAGAACTTGCAGATGAAATAATTGAAGCGCCTCAGTTTAGCCGCGTTTCAGATTTCACTGGAAGCGCGATAACTGTCAAAGTTCTCGGTAAAACAACGGGCGGTAAACAACTAGAAATAAAAAGTATCTTTTACCGGAAATTAAAGAACGCGTTCGATAAAGAGGGTATCGACCTAGCGATTACTCCATCTTTACTATCAAGCCAACAAAAGAAAAAGTGATTGGTCAGTTTTTTTAAAGACCAAGCGTCGCGTCGCTTAAATCTGATTCTGCAAAGTCAGCTGACTCATCAAGTGCATTAATAGCTGCTTCTACTTCGCTATTTGCTTGGTCAACATCTGATGCAGTCGCTGGCGTCACAGGTTCTTGAGTCTCACCAGTTTGTTCTGACGTATTTGTTGTTTCTTTTTTAGTGTTACTTTGCGCTCCGAGATAAACATAGACAGCCGTACCTGCAAGTAGTACCGCAACAATAATGGTAACGATGGCAGCAAGTTTTCGATTATTACGATGTGGTGGTTTATTCATTTGAGATGCCGACACGCCAATTGTAGCCGTCTGTGCCTCTTCTCCTGTGGTGCTCGACACTGGAAATTGTGCCGGGGTTACATCAACTGGTGATACAGATTGCGCCTGATCTTCCTCGGATACAGGCTCAGCATTTGCTTGAACCTCTTCGCTCCCAGCATCTGTATCGATCGAAGCCTCTTCATCAACCTCTGGTGCGGGCTCAACATCTTGAACTTCAGCCATAGATGGTTCTTCTTCTGGCGTTATTTCGGATTTTTCCTCTTCACTGGAGGCTACTTCAGGTTCACTTGCCTCAGCTTCTGGATTCGTCGATTCAACCTCATCTGGTTCACTTGAATTATCATCTGGCGCAGTATCTTCTATGGATATTTTCTTAGTAGGCGCAGGAGGCGGTGTTATATCATTTACAATCGGTATGGAAACTGGCTTAGATGATTCTTTTTCTTGAGAGTCGTTAGTACTTTGCTGTTCGTCCATTATTCATTCGCTCCTGTAGTGTCAGTCTGTTCTGTAGAACTCTTAAGTTGATCTCTTATTTCTTGGAGAGCTGTCTTGAGTTCCCCAGTGGCAAATGCGCGGAATGCTTGAGCTTGTTCGCGTAGTACTTTCTGCATTTCACGCGCAGAAAGTACCGCTGACTTGAAGGTAGCTGGATCTGCTTCGCAATCCATCACTTCTAAATCTGCGAGCACTGTATCGTAACTATTCATACTTTCCTCGAGCGTCGCGAGGTCACCACGTATATCTTCTCTAATAGTCTCTATTTTGGTCGTATCTGCACCCGCAGCTTTTAATTTTTCAATTAATACATCTAGCTTTTCGCCAATTTCTTTATAGGCTTTTTTTCGGTTAGCTACTACCGTGGTAATTCGTGTTCGAAGCGATGTTATTTTGCCTTTGATTGTGCTACAACCGTTTTTTATTTTTCTTTCTTTAAACGCCGTTAGCTTCTCTGCGATTTTTTCCTTGTATACTTTTAGCCTTTCATCACGTCCCGCAGACTTGTCGACGGGTGTCGTTTCTTGTGAATCTTCAGCTTGTGTTGCAGTTGTTTCGGTAGACTCAGGCACTGCAGTCGTTTGCATTGACTCATCGTTTGTTGTTGTTTGGTCAGTTGTGTCAACTGCCGCGACAGGCAATACCATGATGTTCGCAATAAATAAACTCAATGCGAGTATCAGGGTTTTTATTCTTTTACCCATAAAGATTCCCCACTTTACTTAAGGTTATTGTACCATAACCATTTCTGTTGAGCCTAAAATATTTGTAGTTTTCCGTTATGGACGACGATAATTTTCTCGGCAATAAGTTTCTCTATGACTGCATCGATTCGTGAGTCTTCAATATCGCTTTTTAAAATATGCATCGATTCACCTTTTATCGCTCTTCGCACTATTTCACCACGTAATTGACGTACCGAACCGCTAAACAACGCTTGTTTTTTATATGATTTACTTTTTCTATGAGCTATATTGCCTTGACGTTTTAACATCGATCCATAATCCATTATTGCCCAGTAAAAATCACGCATAGAACCGTTATACCGATTCAGGATTTCCTGAAGTTTCCTTTCAAGTAATGCGTCTGATACTTGATCCTTTTCACCGGCAAAAAATGATTCTATAAGCACCGTCCTCAGATTTGTCTCTATAAAAACATGTTTTTCGTCGAAACTATACGTCAAAATTGCCGCTGCTGTATTTGAACCTACACCTTTCAGCTTGGTAAGTTCTTCAATGGTGCGCGGAAATGGTTTATTGGATAACAATTGCGCATTCTCGTGGATGTACTTTGCACGTCGATTATAACCAAGCCCCTGCCATAACGAAACCACTTCGGAAAGCTGTGATTGTGCGAGCGACTCAATCGTAGGAAAACGGCTGATAAAAGCTTCGTATTTTGGTATAACTCGTTCAACTTGAGTTTGTTGTAGCATCAACTCTGACAACATAATTTTGTATGGGTTAAATGTACCGTCCTTTTCGGGGAGCCGCCATGGAAGTATCCGCGCGCTTGCTCCATAAAAATGAAAGAGCATTACCAAAAAGCGATGATTAGTCATACGGTTATGATACTAAATTTCTAGTAAAAATAACGGGAACGATTACCAATAACATCGACGATTTTTCTGGGTTCTCCGCCTCGTATATCGACGACGTAATCCGCAGTTTCTTGCGAAGTATTAACTCTATAAATAATTTGCCATTCACTTATCCAATATGCGGGATCAGTAATGCCTGATTCGGTCACTACTACCGTGTCGACATTTTTCTCAATTTCATGTGATAGCAAGACGCCTTTTCCGTCTCGAACATCAATCCATGATGCATAAGTATTCGTCCGATTAGTTGTGAATATGCGTGGTACGTGCTGTGCCGGTTGAGCGTCGAGTTTTTGGAGATCTCCTCCGTTAGATTGTTCATACCATTCACTTTTTTCAGTATCAAATAGCGTTGTCGCGTAATCTTCTCTTACAATGGACCAGACTTGATCGCTGAGAAGTGTGCGTTTATCTGACCCATCAACATTGATGGAAAATAATTTTGCTTGATCGCGAGGTACAGCATAGCTTGAAACAGCATAATAAACTTTATCTCCAATAAGTTTCACATCGTTAAAATAGTTAGAAGTAGCAAGGTCAGTACGACTACGTGTGTCTAAATCATAACTTGTTAACTTACTGCGTTGTGAGTTTCCTGCACTCACCCCTTCGATCACGGACACAAAGATAAGTTTATTTCCCGACCAACCGACGACTTGGATTTGTTCAGATCGGGTCACTTTATAGACTTCTGAGCCGTTAGTCGTAACGATAAAAAGCCCATCGAGAATAAACTTTTCTGTGTTTGTATCTCCATCTCGTGAGCTTAAATAAGCAATGACATCCCTCGTCGGGTGTGGGACAACATATGGAATTTCACGTTCTTTTCCAGTTGCTTCTAAAAGTAGTTTTTCCTGCTGTCCATCTGCGTCGATTGCATAAAGGTCATATTGACCATTTCTATTGCTCACAAAGGCGTGTTTTTTATCGGGGACCATCAATATATCTTCATTGTCAGCATTTAAACTTCCGAGTTTTCGCAATTCTGATCGATACCCTTCACGCGTAATCATCACGTCAGCATCATCATCTACTTCACCGACGACGAGCTCAATTGTACCTTCATCATCAGCTTGTCCTACATCTTCACCACTTGAAGCTTCACCCTCCTTGATAATTGACTGGCTCAACCAATCTTTTAGCGTAAAAGTAAACCGTGCGCCAGTAGCGAGAATACGTTGATTATCTAATGGATTACTCCCCCACCCAAGTGTTATGGACTTTTCATACGGTGCGAATCCTTTTTTTTCTATTTTAAGTTGGCTTGAACCAAGTTTAAGCCCATCAAAATGAGCATAGCCATCATCATTAGTCCGTTGCTGTTTGCCCTGTAGAGTGACCGGTATATTTTTTAGTGGTCTACCGCTTTGTGAATCTACTACAACGGTACTGGCACTGACGCGCACACCAGCAGAGTTGAGTATCCCATAGCGCGTGTATGGAACAAAAACGGCTACAAGAATCAATAAAAAGATTCCTATGAGTGTTGTATTTCGAAGTCTTGTATTAGTCCACCAGACTGTCCAAATAGCTCCTAGCCACACTTTCAAGCTTCGTTTGCGCTTTGGTGGTGCAAATTGCAACTCACGTGCCCGATCCTCGGCACGCATTAACTTATCCGCTTCTTCAACTATAATCTCGTCGACCTCTGCGTCTATTGGACGGGGCACGACCCCTTCATTTGGCGGGGGCGTCTGAGAGCCAATCTGAAAATTATTTTCATCATCATTCATGCTTAAGCTTATTATATCACCGGTTTAAGCAGGGTAAATTTGAATAAAATGTTGATGAATAAATACATATAAAAAGTTGGCACATGGCCAGCGAGATTAAACCTGCAAAACACAGGTGGGTGCTCTCATGGAAGATGCGCGGTGGCTTCTTCGCGGATATCGAGCTCCCGTTCGATTAGTATTCAGTTAATCTTATTGCTGACCAAGACCAACTACTTATAGTATACCGCTTCCCATCTGACTTTTAGCTGAGAAGTTAACTAGGCAGTTTTACTTGTATTGACAATTCTCTTAGTTGCGCATCATCAATTGGGCTTGGCGAGTTCATCATCACATCCATGCCAGATCCATTCTTCGGGAATGCCACAACTTCACGTATGTTTTCCTCACTCATGAGTTCCATAAACATACGGTCTATACCGAATGCACATCCTGCGTGTGGTGGTGCACCAAATTTAAATGCATTGAGCATACCGCCAAACTTTTGTTCAACATAATCTGCATCAAACCCAAGGACGCCAAATACCTTGTAGAGCACTTCCGGGTTATGGTTTCGTACTCCACCGGAACAAATTTCGTAACCGTTCATGACCATATCATATTGATCGGCGAGAATTGCAAGTTTATCATCGTCGTTTAATGCATCAAGTCCGCCTTTTGGCATCGAGAATGGGTTGTGCCCAAAATCAAGTTTATTGGCTTTGTCATCCCACTCGTAAAAAGGAAAATCAACAATCCAAGCCAACGCGACGACATTTGAATCTTTCATGCCCAGTTCACCACCTAAATGGCTCCTCAACCCGCCCAGTACTTTGTTGACCTTAGCTCTCACGTCCGATCCAAAGAAAATAGTGTCACCATCTTTCGCTCCCGTCTGTGCGACAATTGCAGTCAATTCATCACTATTGAAGAATTTCGCAATTGATGATGTTGCCACACCGGATTCAACCGTCATATATGGGAGGCCCCCTGCTCCATCTCGTTTTACGAGTTCAGTCAATTTGTCTATTTCTGAACGACTGAACTGTTTTGGAACTGCAATAGCCTTGACGGCACCACCAGCCTTGATGGCATTCGTAAACACACCAAACCCGCAGTCTTTTAGCGTTTCAGTCAGATCAATCAGCTCCATGCCAAACCGTAAATCTGGCTTATCACTCCCAAATCGCTCCATCGCCTCAAGATATGGAATTCGTGGCACCGCATCAAAGAGGAGCGTTTTGCCGGCAAAATTCTTCACAAGATCAATTATGAGTGGCTCGATAGTCGTTCGAACTTCTTCTCCATCATCAACGAAAGACATTTCCATATCAAGTTGGTAAAACTCACCATAACAACGATCTGCCCGTGGGTCTTCGTCTCGGAAGCAACCTGCTATTTGATAGTAGCGATGCATACCGCCAACCATAAGAAGTTGTTTAAATTGTTGTGGTGCTTGTGGGAGTGCATAAAATTTTCCCGGATGTAGACGAGCAGGAATCAAGAAATCCCGAGCTCCTTCAGGGCTTGAATTAGCAAGAATTGGTGTCGTTACTTCAGTAAATTCGTGCGAATCCATATAGCGACGCATCCAAGCATACAGCTCAGCGCGTTTTTTCAACATATACTGCATTTTTTCACGTCGAAGATCAAGATAGCGGTATTTCAATCGATTATCTTCACTAATATGTTGCGTTGAATTTACAAGAATTGGAAGTGGCTCTGATTTGTTCAAAATGGCGAGCTCTTCGACCATTATTTCGATTTCACCTGTTGCAATGTTAGGGTTTACAAGTTCCTTAGCACGCTCTGCGACATTTCCTGTCGCATCAATCACATACTCGTCGCGTAATGACTCAGCATTTTTAAATCCTATACTTTCTGCGTTAATGGTCAGTTGGACAATCCCAGTATGGTCACGCAGGTCAATAAATATAAGCCCGCCATGGTCACGTCTTGAGTGTACCCAGCCTTTGACACGTACTTTTTCTCCCCTTAGTTTAGGCGTGTCGGTAGCATATGTTCTGTTCATTACAGTCTCTTTTCTCACTTTAAAAAATAGTTAAAAGCTTCGTACGGCCCATGCTCCGACTGCCCGCTATTGGCAAACGGTGCAGGCCGCTAATTCCTATTAGAGAAACTGGTATTTTTCATGTTAAAGATATTATACCATCATTTACTTATTTGAGTCTTTTTCTCGACGCACACGCTCTTTGTTTGCTATGCCAGCTGCTACCGCTCGCAAATCATCATGAGCATCGAATTCATCAACAATCTCTGTGCCAATAATTTCTTCCAGCACATCTTCTATGCTAAGTACCCCGACAAATTCCTCAAAGTTATTAACAACGATAAACAAGTGGTGACGAGTTTT
>OEIV010000275.1_pt1 | contig 31370 bp, 36 predicted proteins | sample 1539231 | NCBI WGS metagenome assembly OEIV01 (sample SAMN03794762, study PRJEB22550) | activated sludge metagenome | feature: wastewater treatment plant; material: activated sludge; isolation source: Wastewater treatment plant of a petroleum refinery complex | place: Argentina: Buenos Aires ... | reverse complement strand
GGAATTTTACGTTTGTTTTTCGATGCTTTTTTGAATACTTTAGATTTTTTTGTAGCCATTTAAATTTCCTTTTTAGTTGTTTATATCTAGTTTAACATAAGTAATATAAAAATACACTCTATTCATTATCCGTTATAATATCTTCCACAATGCGGCCATGGTTGAGTACCGCGTTGACTCCTGAGTATTTCGGCCCTATAAGCTTGCTCATGAGCCGAGTTTTGGTGAGGATAGCCTTGTCCACCGACACTACTCCAGGTTTGCAGGTCAAACTGCAATCCTCCATAAAATCCATTACCTGTATTTATAGCCCAATTGCCCCCACTCTCGCATGCAGCAACTCTCAGCCATGGTCTAATAATTGGGTCACTTTCGACACTATAATCACGTGTGCAAAGCCATCTACCCGCCTTGGTACCACTGACAACTTTGTATGACCAGCCTGATCCATTGGTGCAATTCCACGATGGCTTGATTTGGGTTTGCACAGGTTGACCATAATTATATCCTACGCTGCACTGACCTTGATTACACCAGATAGTTGCATTTCTGGGAGCGAATATACTATTGATAGTAGCGCTTTCCGCCCCGCTGTCAGAAACTGATCCAGCAGCTAGCTCAGCCGGAGTAAGACTAGCCGATAGTCTTCTATTGTTGGTGCTACCTGCACCGGTATTTGGTGGATTTCCATTACCAGTGTTTGAATTACCTCCACCAGAGCCTGTATTACCAGGCGAAGTAGATACTACATTTATAGTTCTGTTGGTATTGCCGTTAGCTTCACAGTATGGCGAGAAAGTTACTGTACTTCCCGATTTGGTACCAGTAACACTAAATGTATGAGACGCTTGGCTTGAGCTAAGTGCAGGTGAGGCTATCATGAGATTTACTACAGGACCATTTATGGATGTCGGATTTGTAGTAACTGCTTGTCCGTTGATATTGACTGAGATATTGCTAATAGTTTCGCTTCCACTATCTCTATAAATCCTCACATGTACTACACTATCTGTACTCGGCACTGAAGATACACATGTAGAATTTTTGAGTATTTGGAATCGTAAGTTGGGCTTAACTGCAGCATAAGATCTATATATCAATACGATACCAACTAGCGCTACCAATAAGATTACACCGTAAGCAAACCATTTTACATTTGCAGACTTCTTGTTGATTTTGCTACTGGCAACACGAGACTTATTCCTGTTCTTCTTTTTGAGAGGAGCATTCTTCTTGTACTTTGTGCTGCGATTTGTTTTAGACATACAGTTATATTAATTATCTTTAATCTAATACTACTTATGCTAGAAGTCAAGCAAGTGTAAAAAATATGCTGTACTGATATAATATATTTATGAGTCTATCTGTAGGCATTCACAGGACACAATCATACCCTTCAAACTAACATTTAGAATGCCTAAGCCCGATCAAGGTAAGCGAGGATATTCAAGAGAGTTTATCCAGAAATACATTACCCTACGAAGATAACCTGGACACTAATTCTTTTTTATATCGCCACTTAGGGAATAATAGCAAACTCGTAATGATTATCGCCAAAGTCATACTTATAAACGGTCTGAGTGAAATTGCAGGTTGCAATGTAGTTAATGCAGCCACCGTCAGTATGGTAGCAATTGCGTAGAGTGCCCATGATAGAGTATTCTCAGTGTCTGGCCATAAATAGGCTTTCTTTACTATTGGCAGATAACCAATAAAAACTGCCAGTGTGCTCATATAGTCTGCAAGTATCGGGTTTTTAGTAGTAACCCAAACCAATATCGCAATGCCAGCCAAAATAAGACAGGGAACGTCAAAAGCATTGAGACCACCCATGCCATATTTGAGGGATAGGATAAATATTAGAACAGCACTTATAGCAAAGACTATACCTGTCCACTTAGTGGTAGTTGCTCCAGCTGCTATGTAACTGGTAACCCAAACTATCTCAACTACAGACCATATAGCATAACTAGAACGAGAAGGCTTAGTTTTACCCCGAAATATACTTACAATATATGGAATAACAGAGCAGAAGGCTACAACCCCAGCCAGTTGGCCTAATAGTATTTGAGTGGCATGAGTGCTCGTATTCATAACAACTCTGGTATCTTGCTTAGACTTACGTCACCAATATATGTCTGTTCTATAAACTCTTCATAAAACCTTGGGCCATGTTCTTTGGCTCCGTTTAGACAAACTTCTAGGTAGCGCCTTTGGGCTCTGGAGTTAAAATCAAACTTACCGTTATTTTTATCTGCTGAGAAAACAAAACATTTACCAATGCTTTGTTTGGCAACAAAGTCGTACGCAATAGTTTCAATTAGTTTGTAGCCAGATTCTCGTTTGAGTAAGTTATCAAAATAGGTATTGTCTACAATGAATACTATACCGTTAACTTGTGAGTCTTTGTTGGTAGACTTTTGTACATCCAAGGCACAATGTGGGATACCCGCTAAATCCAGGTTTGTCTCAGTAAAACCCTCTGGGTCCCACAGACTGAAGTTTCTAACAAACCCTTTTATATAAGCGGGTTTATTATTATTGGCATTTGGCACCGTTGCTCGCAAAGATTCACAATTAATTAGAGAGCCGTAGCCAAAGATTAATTTACTATTCGATGACTGCATAATAGTGAGCTGACAAACCTTTACACTCCTTCCCAGGATTTTGCTTAATGACTGCCAGCATTTGAGTAAGTAACTTTAATATAGCAGCCAGATGAAAATATAGCTCTGAAAATACCACTGAAGAAACGATTCTAAACTTTTTCTGCACACAAACTACTTTAGGTATATTCTAATTCAACAATTCGTCTATTACTACCCCAACCTTATTACTAACAAGCTGTTGAAGCTCATAGCTGGCAGCATACGAGCACATACCCAAATAGGATGTTATATTGACGCTATCAACGTTTCGGAGCATGCGAGCTTTTGTTTTGTTGCGAAGCACCGTACAGTGTGGCTTCAAAACATAACCAAGAAAATCGATGCCCTGGTTCCAATTCCGAATAATAATTTTATTCGGATGGATTGTTAGATTGAGTTGTGCGCTTAAGAAGTCCCCAACTATTGGCACTAAATCTTCCAGGTACTTTCTGTCCTTGCTTAAGATGACAAAGTCATCACAATATCGAACATAGCATTTTTCTCGTAGGGTTTGTTTGACGTACCAATCCAGCTCGTGGAGATAAATGTTAGCAAATAGCTGACTAGTAAGATTGCCCAAAGGAATACCTCTACCCACCTCAACACTAAAACTTCCTATTATTTCTTCTATCAGATGAGTGGTTGGCTTATCACTCACCTTTCGCTTTAATAGCCCAAGGAGTAGATGGTGGTCAACACTAGCAAAAAACTTACGAATATCCAGCTTCAGAGCATAAATAGTGCGTGAATTACTGTTACTCGCCTGCTGCAACATCGATCTTAATCGGTCAATTGCGGCGTGTGTTCCCTTCCCCTTCCGACACGAGAAACTGTCGTAAATGAATGACGATTCAAACCTCGGCTCTACCACTTGTGTAAGAGCCTGGTGAATCAACCTATCTCGCACGGTTGCCTTATGAATTTTACGCTGTTTGGGGTCAAAGACCGTAAATGGCTTATAACGACTATGCTTGTATTGATCGTGTTTTAGTTGGTACTGTAGATTGAATATGTTTTCTTCTAGCTTCCGCTCAAAAATCTGTACATCTAACTTGCTTCGTTTGCCTCTACGAAATTTATGCCATGCCCGAAAGAGATTATCTGTGGATATTATCATATCGAATAAGCCCGTGTTCAAGTTCCGAGGCTTGGCATGACCTCTATGGCTACCCCCCCCCCCGGCCTTCTCTCGGTTTGGAGAACAGTTTTCTTGATGTTCCGATTATTCATATAATTTACGATCTTTACTCGTCCTTTCACGAACTTGCCTTGAAGTTTCCTAAAAGCCAACGTTACAGCTTGGGCGCAACTATCCAAGAACAGCTGCTGGTTTTACTAGAAGCTATCATCGGTGCTGCCAGTATTAAGCAGAAAGAGCAAAAACTCCGCTACCTACAACACGCCGCCACCAAGGTCGATACGCTACGATTACTCATTCGCCTTTGCAAAGACTGTAAATGTCTTTCAAATAAGCAGTATCTGGAGTTAGAGTCCAAGCTTCACGAAGCGGGCAAAATGCTCGGTGGCTGGATAAAATCCATTAATTAAATGCACAGAGGGTACCGAAGTACCCTCTCTCTAAATGAGCAGTCCCAGACAACCGGAGCGGCAAAGCACCGATTCGAGTAGTCGACCCAAAAGGCGCTGAGCATGACCTTGCGGTAGTCGCGGTACCAGAGGAAGTACGGCACGTGCCGCCAGGCCTCGTGGCCGGGAACAAATATGCCACTTGCCTTGCTAACCACCAGGTCCAGACGCATCCAAACCTTGAATATTTTGCAGGATCTTACTCTATCCCCAGCAAGCAGCACGGAGTGCTCAATTTATCGCCTATTCGCTTTTGCCTGCAAGAATGCCAGACAAAACTCTGATAGTCTTTGCGAAAACCAAGAGATTTCGGAGGCATGCGTCCGTAGATGCACAATCATTTACCTACTCTCTACTAAAAATTATAGCAGTTAATAAAGGTGTTATACTATACAAAGATATGAATCAACCACAAAATATAGCGATTCAAATAACTCCAAACCCCGCTAAAGACCAGCGATCTAGGCTAAACACTCGTACTAGTGTTAATGGTGTAGACTGGAGCGCCAGAAGGAATACTGGCCTCCTTAAGGCTAGTAATAACCCCTTTCTCTTTCGCATAAGTAGCAGACTTAGACTCACCCTCCATAAATAATTGTCGCACTTCAGCCTCTGAAAGATTTGAACTTTTTGCTATTATGCCAGCAATCTTATTTTCAGCTTCGGAAACAATGCTTAATCCTTCACTTATCTGGCTTTTTGTAAGGTATGCCTGGCCAAAACCGTAGCCGACCCCGTGAAATAGAAAGCTGGTGTGGGGAGCCGCATATCTCTCATCTCCAGCCATAAAGACAACATTTGCAGATGAATCTATAGACCCTACGTTATGCATGACTATTGTACAAGGCAGGCTTTTTAGAAAATTATAAAGTGTTATAGCTGAATCTACACTTCCTCCGCTTGATGAAAACTGAAAATAGAGAGTTTTGGGTGAATACTGCATAATCGCATTCGAGCAAACCTCCATGAGGGCCTTTACTTTCTCGGCGCTTACTTCATCGTGATAAATAAGGTAGATGGTCTCAAAATGTTGCGGATCTACTGCTTCTTCATTCATGCATACAATTATAACCTAGTTTATTGGGTAAGTTAGTTTGCAAATGAAAAAGGGGTCCGAAGACCAGTGGTCGCATTGTTCTGCGAACCCCTTCTTCAGACCCCATGTGGAGCGAGGAGTACCAAGGTTTAAAAGCCAAGGACCTCCAAGTGCCGAGTAGCCAAGTACCGAGTGCTACGACTCCCAGACAACCGGAGCGGCAAAGCACCGATTCGAGTAGTCGACCCAAAAGGCGCTGAGCATGACCTTGCGGTAGTCGCGGTACCAGAGGAAGTACGGCACGTGCCGCCAGGCCTCGTGGCCGGGAACATCGGCCATATAGCCAGCCAGGTCCACGTAGGGAAGGTTTTCGCCGTCCTGCTGCTGGAGCAGTTCGGGATGCAACCCATACGCTGCCATGGCTTCGGCATGAGCAAGAAGCTCGTCGTTGACCTCGGCTTGCTCACGGACCTGGATGACGTTGCGGCCATCTTCCGGCTCCCAGTGAGCTACCAGGTTGATGTGGACCGTGTAGATGCCGAAGCCGTACTCACGGGTACGGCTGTGGAGCTTCAGATGGTCAACGTCGGTGCGGAGTTGATCCCAGCGATAGTTGCCAGGCTGCGTCCCGCACAGCACCTTCCACCAGGCTTCGAACGTGGCCTCGGGTGAACCGAAATCGACGTAGAGCAACAGCAGGTCGTCGACCTGCTGCTCATGCTGGAGACCGTCAGGACCCCAGTTCACGCACTCGAAGTGCTCGTCAGTCAGGACATTGTCCCAGTACAGCTTGTTGTAATCCCGCAACCTGGCGAGCTGGTCAGCGACCGACAGCAGCATGGCGTTGTAGCGGTCGTAGCGAGCTTCTTCCGGGAACTTGCCGTCGGCGAGTGCTTGCAGGCCAGCGATGACCTGGGCGACCGGACGCTTGCCGTTCTTGACGAACTCGAAGAGCCGGTTGTAAACGACTCCGAGGTCACCAAGCTCCTCGCGTGTTGCTTGCTTGCCCATGGTGGGCTCCTTTTGCCGGTGTTTGTCCATGCTTACCCTACTTGGGTGTCATGGTCTCAACCTCAGTTGAGAGCGGCATTTTGAGGCCAACGGGTTAGCCACAGAGTGCCGCTCTCAGAAGTAATAGCAAATTGTCAAAATACTCGAATATACTATCATATCTGACACAAAAAGTCAATAGCTGCAATATCCTGCTATTATATTAAGTATAAAGGTCCTCGATACTCCTGATGATTATATGATAAAGCCGCTGCTCACTTCTTAGCTGTTGACAAGTAGTAAATACTAGAGTAGCCTATCCAGGAAGAACGCGGAGGGTTAATTTCTCCGCTTTTTTATTAATTATAAGGAGTATTTATGAGCAAAGAAGTTATATATAAACTAAAAGATCTGCCAAGACATACCGTAGAATGTGACCAAGAACAACCTAGAAAGAATCTTGGCAGCCCAATAGCGTTGCAGAATTTGCGCCACTCCATAGAACAGCATGGAATCCAACAACCTATAACAGTAACTGAATACGAGCCAAATAGGTTCCGGATTATAGATGGGCATAGACGCTATCTTTGCGCAAAAGAATTAGAGTTAAAAATGATACCCTGCCTTATCTACCCCAGGCTTAACGAGGGCGAATTCGAGGTACGACGCTATGAGATGCAAAACATTCGACGCCCGTGGAAACCAGCTGAGCGATCTGATTCACTTCACCGAATGAAGAAGAAATTTAATACCCAATCCTTCAAGGAACTAGCCCAACTAATAGGGATGTCAGAATCTTCTGTGGCGGACTACTTGCATCTTCGTGATCAGCAAATTCACCTACTCTCTCGATTTGAGCAATACGACCTAAATGATTCTTATCAAATTGAGATAAGTCGACTCAAGCCCCACTTAAGAAAAGTAGCAAATCTAGAAGCTGAACAAATAATTGATAATATTCTTGAACGTATTAAGCATGAAAAGATCAACAGTTCAAAGGAGATTCGCATAATAAAAAGTGCTTTTATACGATTTGATTTGTACGATGATATTCTTGCAAAGTACTTTCGAAACTTTGACATGCGAGTCAAAGAGCTTGAAGAACAGATCTTGCGCACTGGATTCTCGCGGGATATTCAAAATGCTGTAGCTGCTGTTACAAAAAAGCTTGCTAAAAGTGAGCGATTTACGCCTAAAGAGAAGTCTGCCCTGCGTCAACTTATGAAGCTAAGTAAAAAAGCCTTGGAGGAGTAGAAATGATTCACTTATTTGGAGAAGATAAGGTAAGAGCAGTCACGTATTACCGTCATTCCGCCGAAGATAAACAGGAAAACTCTGTTGCTATCCAGAGAGAGCAAGTTGAACGATTTGCCGAAAAAGAAGGCTTGGAGATAATCGATTCATTTCAAGATGAAGGGTTCAGCGGACTAACTGCCGACCGTCCAGGGTTCCAGGCATTATTTGATAAATGGGTTACAAATCCAAATGCTCAAAAAATTGACTATATACTTGTTTACGATGCCTCGCGGTTTGGTCGCTTCCAAAACATGGCTGAAGTATGGAGGCTCCTTGGGTTATGCAGTGAGTCGGGCATTAAATTTGCAACTGTAACCCGGGGCTTACCTAGAGATGAAGCCTCCGTACTAGAGAGTTTTATTACTACACTGGATTTTAGTATGGCAGGTGAATTTAGCAAGTTACTTAGCGAAAAAGTATTCTACGGTTGCATAAAGGTATCTGAGCAAGGATATTCTGCTGGTGGCTGCCCACCCTATGGTTATATAAGAATTCTATTGGATGAGGATAAGAAGCGAAAGCGTATTCTAAAGCCAGGTGAGCGCAAAGAAATATCAAACCAGAGAGTGAAGTTTGAACCGGCAAGAACAGGAGAAGCAAAGATTGTTAAAAGAATCTTTTTTGAGTTTGTAAATAAGGGGTTATTCCCGGAAGATATTGCCCATAGGCTAAACAAAGAAAATATACCAACTGCCATGCAAAAAACATGGAAAGCCTCAATGGTAATTCGTATTCTTACAAATGAAACTTATACAGGCACACGTGTATACAATAAAACCTGGGGTAGATTAAAAGAAAAAACCAGGCGTAACCCCAGGGATAAATGGATACTTTGCCCCAATGCCCACACTGCTCTTATTGATATGGATACATTCCAGAAGGCCCAGGAAAGACTGTACTGGCTCCGTCCGGGTATGCGACGACACAACAGTCGTCAGATCAAAGTTATTAACGGCTACATATGGAAATATGTGGAAGAATCCATTTGCAACCTAACCTTAGATCAAAAATTCTACGTTCGCCAAAATCTTCCTGTTGTGCTTGGAACCCGCTACATAACCAACAACGATAGCTATAGCTGTTTTTTTATTCCCACCAGACTAAAGAAACATGATAATATCTTGCTTTGTGAGATTGATTTTGATGATAGTGCGGGTAGTCTTAATGCAATCTACGCTATGCCAACAAGAGATATAGGGATCGATAGCTATGTAATATTAGACGATAAATCTCAGCTTAAAGAAGTGCCAATAGAGTCGCTTAAGAATGAGATTGAAGATCTAGCCAACCAGATACTCAGCTGGTATACTCCTTGGCTTTTAGTAAATTCCTAGCGATGGTCACGCTATCGATTACTACTAAGCCCACGATCACACCAAAAACAATAAAAATCAGCTTGTTCATATGCCACGCATTACCGAATTGGCCATGGATTAGATACCAATAGGCTCTGGTTAACCCGATAGATGGCGAGGGCACATGAAGCCTGGCAAAAATAGAAATGGTGGGAATACTCAGTAATGTGGAGTAACTAATCGAATATAGACTGGCTGATATGCCTAGTATTACTGTCAAACGTGATCCAGGGGTTTGTAAGCCTATTAGATCAACTAGCCACTGTTTTACTGTTGCGTGCCTATTTTTGCCACCAACCCTACTGCTAGTTAAGGTGTTGGATGGCGTAATCTGCCTCAGCTTGTGTGAATTTTTCGCCATTCTGGGATGTTAGTTGATCGTGGATTGCAGCTGGAGATAGGCTTAGAGTTTTTTGGTAATCCTTTGCCTTAGCTAGAGCATTCGCATTCCAGTCAGCTTTTACATTTTCTACTGCATATTGTGCAGCGGCTGCTGAAAATTGACCGCCATATTGTGAAACTAGCTGGTCATAGACACCTTGCTTGGACATGTGCATCGTATTGGCGTACGAATCAGCCTGGCTAAGTGCAGATTTGTATTCAGATGGAACATCGGGCTGCTTATTAGTATTCGAGGTTGTAGATTCGGTGCTACTAGGCGCGTTGCTAGTTGGGGTACTAGATGTGGGTGGCTTATTGCCTCTTGAAGCTACGTTGATAATTAAGCCCAGAGCAAATACTACTACCGTAATAATAATGGCTATTTTGAGGTTCTTTTGTCTATCTTTTAGTTCATGGTGATCAGCGGACTTAAGGTTACCAGTAAGGATGAGTATAAGGTCGACGAGATACCAGATACCACAACCGCCAAAAGTAATCAGTTTAAGTATACCTGTACCTACATAGCCGAGATAAAATCGATCGACTCCAAAGTAACCGAGAAACAGCGACAGCATCGCTGCAACCATAAAGTCTTTTTGAGATTTTGTATGTTCCGTTGGGGTGGCTTGGGTTGGGCTTGTTTGTTTTACCTTATTATTTTGATTATTCATTTAATTATTCCTATTAAGTTAGTCATTTGTTTACAACAATATATCCTAAATGTGCTTTGTAGTCAAATGATTATGTTCTTATGTCCAGATCGTACATACGATTAGTAGAGATGACAAATGACTACAAAGAAGAAGAGTTTTTGAGCAAATTCGCTCATCACCTCGCAAAAACACGTGAAGATAAGGGTTTCACCCAAGAGCAGCTGGCAGCTGAGGCTGGCATTGACAGGGTGGCTTTAGCGAATATCGAGACTGGCCGTAGACGCCCTACTCTTCGGACCGTGTATCGCCTTTCCAGGGCACTTAAGATTCCGTTAAAAGTATTGTTTGCTTCATTCTGAGCCAAGCACACCGGCAGATTTTGTTTATTAACTATTGGATCAGTATTCTTTGATATAATTATAGTAAGAATAAATTAGATGATAAGGGGGTAAGTATGTCATCCGAGAGTACAGATGATCAAGAGTATTACGACCTTGATCTTAACGCAGTAGGTGATGCAGATAGGTATAGCAAAACACCTCAAAAAGTTAACCTCAGCTGGTTAAAAAATCTAAATGTAAATCCTTTTGCCGGTGTAGTTAAGCAGTTACAAGAGTCTCTCCTTATAGAGACGGCTCAACAAATGGCTGAAGCCAGTAGACGCGCAACTGAATATATTGTTGAGTTTGGAGAAAGCACGAGCCAAATCCAATCGGCTGTAAAGACAGTCGCAAAAACCATGCCGGACTTTACTCCCCTTGTCTCACAAGTAATATCTGAAACACTTCATCCGGTCAAGAATATTAATAGTAATTTACAAACTATTTTTGCGGCCATTCGCCTACCTAGCTTGGTATCCAGTTGGACCAGGCAATTTGGAGATATGATTCGTAAGATTTTTAGTTTTGACTACAAAAAAATTCTAAGTCCTTTTGCCGATCTTATTGAGGCGCTGAGGTCAAGCAACTTCCTATTAATTGTGAATGCCAGCCAAGGAGAGAAAGAGTCAATCAATCAGCTTGGTATACTTTGGGTTAAGATAAAAATTTTGTATTTCAAATACTGTTATCTGCAAGGTGAAAAACCTACCCAAGAAGCTTTCCGCGCATTCTTAAGTCAAGAATGCCGAGAATATCTTAATCTACACGAAGATGATCCTGCTAAAATATATGGATTTGCAAAGTCAGTTTTCAATTCTATAATGCTTCGGCTTTATGTGGATTACGTGGAGATTATTGAAAATAAAGCCTGCTCTTATAATGACGATTTTATTGACTTAGGAAAATTGAAGTTCCGTATTGAGCCTTATGTGGAAAACCCCGAGCATGGCAAAGTAATGTTTACTAAGATGGCAGGGCAACAGATTGGAACTAGCGCACAAACAATACGGAATTACTTAAACAGTGATCTAATTGATATAGAAATAATAAAAACTTCGCACATATCGGCCTTAAAGCAGCGAACACTAAAAGCCCATTTACTACCCTATAGCCCAAACTTAATTCATGACCTGCTCAAGATCAAGCTTGATAAAAATAACAGAAAACTGCACAGGAAACAGGGGGTCTATACTGTTACCCAAGTAAGTGAGTTGATGGGTATATCTCGCAAAACTCTTGAACGCTGGGACGCGCAAGGCATTCTTACTCCGGAACGGGTAAATAACATACGATATTATACGCATGAAGAAGTGAACCAAATCAGCGAAATTTTTTGCAAGAACAATAGCCCCAAGTTTAAAGCGCTCAAGGCTTCCATCGCTGCCAGCTAAGTAGTCGCCAAAAGCAAGGGCCCCATCAATGGGCCTTTTTTTATTTCTAATGTCATAGGCTTCTTTGCCTATTGTTTAGATGAACGCTTAACAAAGGAAATTAAATGAAAAACGAAGAAGATTATTTTGAAACAACAGACTTGGGTTTGGCAACCACTATTGCGACGCTGGGGTTTGAGCTTGATTCACTAGACCGATCCAACCTGAACAGGGTTAAGTTCATTTTTCAGCGTGGAGACGGGTTTGAGGGCCTCGTACAAGGCTATTGGCGAAACGAATTAACCGTCGACCCACTCACATACTTCAACAATATAAAGCTATTGAAGAATCGAATCTACTCTAGATGATAGCCTGCTCAACTTAATTAAAAGGAGTGCATATGACAATAAATGATGACAAGAATGATAAAAAGCCAAAACCTGCCGAGATTATAAACCTTGAACAAAACCCACGCATTATCAAGATAGAAGAGCCTGACTCCCCCGTGTCCCTGAATCAATGGCAGGCAATTATTAAGGATAATTTTCCCGACCTAGCATTTGCCGCAGAAATTAGTTTATCTATCATTGCCCAAATCTTAATTAAAGATGTTACGAACCCATTTGCTTTGGTCTTAGTAGATGTGCCGTCGGCTGGTAAAACTATAGCCATCAACTTTTTTGCCGAAATTGCCGGGCTTACTTATGCTACAGACAAATTTACCCCTGCCTCATTCGTGTCAAATGCCGCAAACGTGAAGAAAGAGAAATTGAAAGAAATTGATATGTTGCCGAGGGTTCAATACAAACTTCTTTTAATAAGAGACTTAGCTACTCTATTCTCAAAGCGTGACGACGATCTGAGCGAGTGCCTGGGCATATTAACTCGAATACTCGACGGTGAGGGTTTCAGTAGCGACAGCGGCATTCATGGCCAAAGACAGTACGTTGGCGAGTATTTATTTATGCTTCTTGCTGCCTCCACCCCAATTCCACCTCGTGTCTGGAAAATGATGGGTAACCTTGGTTCTCGTTTGTTTTTTCTCAATATAAACTCCAAGGACAAAACCGAGATTGAATTGGCCAAACAACTTGGCTCAACCGCTTATAAAACCAAAGAGACTGTGTGCAAAGTGGCTACAAGAGAATTACTCGAAACACTCTGGTCAACCTACCCTGAAGGAGTTGAGTGGGATAATACCGTCGATGAGATACACAAACTAAATATTGCAAAGTGTGCGATGCTTTTAGCCCGACTACGTGGCGTTCTCAATGCCTGGGTTGAAAAAGGCGAGGACGGAAAAGAATATAACCATACGATGCCGGTCATTGAGAAACCTGACCGGATAAACCAACTCTTCTATAACCTTTGCCGCGGGCATGCCTTAATAGCAGGCCGCACTAGCCTCTCGAACGAAGATGTTCGACTGGCTGTAGAAATAGCAGTAGATAGCGCACCCACTCAGCGAACAAAGTTGTTTCGAAAACTACTAGAGTTAGATGGAAAGATTTGTACCACTGAGGTTGAGGCTGCTCTTAACTGCTCAAAGCCTACCGCCCTAAAAGAGATGGAGATTCTTAAAATCCTTGGGATATGCACAATCGAGGAAGATAGCCAGGGACTTGTAGGCGGCACCGAGAAGATTCTTTATCTTGACAACACGTTCGATTGGTTTCTTAGTGATGAGTGCAAAGCTATTCGAGGAATTAAAACAGACACAACCGATAAAGTAAATCCGACACTGTGGGAGGACAACCCATGAAGTAAGGTGACCTCTTCTCAATGAATATTAAATAACTCTTATGGAGTAAATTATATGACTACCATGCCTAAAACTAGCAAATGTGAGCAACTACGCGAGATATTAACCCAAGCGATTTTCAAAGATAAATGTATGCTGTGTGGGAGCGCACGAAATAACCAAGCGCGATTCTGCAGCCAGTGCAACGCTCTTTGTCCAAAGCAAAAACCCAAGTATGACGAAGTGCTGGTTAGAGTCAAGATTCGAAAGGAGTAAAAGTGAGCGATAAGCCTAACCAAGAAAAACCGATTGCCAAGATAATGCCTGCCGACGAAGTACGAAGAAGGATAGGTAACTACAAGGCAACTTGCGACCCTGCTACCCTACTTCAAGAAGCAGGTAAGTTATGGGGTCAACTCGATATTACCGACGGGAAAGAAAAAGAAAAGATTCGGGAGAAACTAGGTGACAAGCTCGAGGAAGTGGCGGCCATAACATCGCCAGATAACCATTACTTAATTACCGAGACAATACGTAGTCCCAAGCTACGCACACTAATGTTGGAAATAACCAACCGGCTTATAGCAGAGTTTCAATGTAATACTAGTAGCGAAAAGATGTTGGCAGAAACTGCAGCTTGGGCTTATACCAGGATGATTGAATATAGCCTCCAGGCGGGAGCAAGCCTAGAAATTGAATTCCTGAGCAGCCAAAAAAATGGTTATTACACCTTACTAGCCAAGGAGGTTGATCGAGCAAACCGTCAATACATTACGGCGCTAAATACTCTAAAGCGGTTTAAGCAGCCTCCTGTAACTGTAAGTTTCAAGGCTGACACAGCATTTGTCGCACAAAACCAACAAATAAATGCCAATAAACCCGAGGGTTCAAATAATGCCAAGCAATGATTACGGAAACTCTCAGTTAAATGAAGATTTAAGATCAGTGAGTGTTACCACCATCATCAATAGCCTGCGTACGGGTTTTAAGTTAAGTTTACAAACACGCCCTGTCATGATTAACAAAACACCCGTTACTATGGTCCCCACCCGTACTGGCTTCGGTGGATACCGATATTGGTTCGTATGCCCGACTTGCGGCGGACGAGCTGGCAAAGTTTACGTTTACGGGGTCTCTGTGTCATGTAGAAAGTGCCTTAGTTTAACTTACCGATCTTCTCGGTTCAAGGGCATGGTCGAGGGGAAAAACTACTCGGGATGAAGATGTGCCTCGAAAGACTACCCCACCTCTTGTTCGATATGAGTATGATGATTCTGGCCAGGAAGGTGCTCTCAATGAACTTTTCGATTATTTACTTGATAAGTTCTTTGCTGAGTTAGATTAGTCACTTATAATAAGTTATAATAATTGATAGTTATGAAAATAATGAAGAAATACCGCAGCGTCACAGAAGTTGCCGAACTACTCCAGGTACACTGGCAGAGTATACTTACCTACATTAAAAACGGCGAATTAGAAGCCATTAAGCTTGGGCGGGGCTATCGGATTAGCGATGAAGCTATCCAAGAGTTTCTGAAAAACCGAAGCACCAAAAAGGCCAACAAATGAAACAAGCAGCAGCCTATGTTCGGGTAAGTACCGACAAACAAGCCGACGAAAAGACTTATGAGACTCAAATTGACGAGATTAAGCGAAAGGTTGAAAAAGATGGTCATATTCTCTCTGACCAATTTATTTATCTTGATGACGGCTGGAGCGGAGCCTATCTAGAACGACCTGCTTTAGACCAGCTTCGCCAAGATGCTCGCGAACAGAAGTTTAATGTCTTATATGTTTACGACAAGGGCAGGCTGTCACGGATATTCGTCCATCAAGAGATTGTTATTGAAGAGTTGCTAAGCTACGATATTGAATTTGTCAGCCTGCACGATATAAACGGCTCTACGCCAGAAGAAAAGGTCATGGGTGGAGTCATGGGCCTTTTCCATGAATACGAGCGTGTAAAGACTGCTGAGCGCTTTAGATTGGCAAAATTAAACAAGGTGCGGCATGGCAATCTACTCGGCTATAACCCACCCTATGGCTATGACTATGTACCAGTCCAAGGTAAAGGTTCAACGAAGGTAAACGGTTACTTTGTTATTAACGAAGAGGAAGCTAAAGTGGTAAGAATGATGTATGAATGGGTTGGCGTGGAAGGTATCTCACTACGTGAGGTTATCCGTAGACTCTATGAAAAAGGAATACCACCCAAGAAAGCCAAGCGAGCCACTTGGACCAAAGGCCCGATAGCTAGACTACTAAGTAATGAGACATATGTCGGTCGACACCACTACAACAAGCGAGAAGGTGTGATCCCAAAGAACCCTTCCCCTGCTAGTGAAAAGAAATACAAGAATCGACACACAAATAAAACCAGCCGCCGATTGCGAGATAGATCCGAATGGTTAGAGGTTAAAGTACCAGCTATTATTGAGGAGTCACTGTACAGAAAGGTACAAACGCAACTCCAGCACAACGCAAGGTTCTCTCAAAGGAATAAGAAACACAATTATCTATTTGGTGGTTTAGTCTGGTGTTCGTGTGGAGCTAAGCGTGTAGGCGACGGGCCTGCCGGTAAGAAATACTACCGTTGCACAGATAGATTGCATAACTTTCCACTGCCCGCGGTCTGTAAAGTAGGCGGGGCCAATGTTGCTGTACTCGACTCTATTGGTTGGCAAAAGATTGCCGAACTGCTAACAAATCCAAATCTTATAGAGAAGCAAATTGGGCGATATAGCCAGAAGCAAGTAAAAAAGATCGGGGATAAGCAGAATGATAATACCATAGTACGGTCTTTGAAGCTACTTGAAGACGAGGAGCGACGATACGTAAAAATGTATGGACTGGGTCGAATAAGCGAGGCTATCTATGAAGAGCAGATAGAAAGTGTACTAAAGCGTCGACAAGATTTACAGACAAAAGCAACGGAAGCAACAGATGGTCAACTGGAAAAGTTTCAAAATGTTGATGCTCAGCAAATGGCTAAGGCTTTTTCTGGGTTTGTGAGCAAATTAGATTATGAGCACAAACTCTTCACTGTGCGCAAGATAGTTGATAAAGTAATAGCTACGAAAGAAGAGGTTACTATATGTGGATTTATACCAACAGAAAAGGAAGTATTACATGCTATCAATAGCAATGGTAGAGACAGAAACATACCTAATAATGGGCGTGGAAAGGTAGGGTTGCGTGCTATCAATCGGAATAGTCGGCTTGCCCAATGTAGGCAAGTCTACACTTTTTAATGCCCTTACCAAGAACCGCGTACTTGCGGCCAACTACCCCTTTGCTACAATTGAGCCCAATGTAGGTATTGTAAATGTCACCGACAATAGACTTGATGAACTAGCCAAGATATCAGGGTCAGAGAAAGTCATACCCGCTACTTGTACTTTCGTAGATATTGCAGGAATAGTACGCGGTGCCAGCAAAGGTGAAGGACTTGGAAATAAATTTTTATCCCATATTCGCGAAAGCAATGTAATAGCTCAAGTAGTACGTGCATTTGAAAATGATGATATCGTGCACGTCGAAGGCAAGATCGACCCCGCCCAAGACATTGATATAATACGCACTGAACTTTGTCTTGCAGATATCGATAGCATCACCAAGAAGATTGACAAGCTTGAAAAAGAACGTAAGACTAATCCAAAAGTATCCAGTCAAATTAATGAACTCCATAAGATGCTAGATATCCTCAATAAGAGTGAGCTACTTAGCAGCCAGATGACGGACTTCCCTGAAGCTGTCCAAGACCTACAACTACTCACAGTCAAAAAATTTGTATATATCTTCAATATCGATGAAGAAACTCTGAGTAACAAAAGTAAACAGGAAGATCTAGCAAAGCTCACCAATAACTTCCCGGCGGTATTTTTGTGTGCACAACTCGAATCAGAGCTTCAGGATATGCCCAAAAAAGATGCGCTTGATCTTCTCAAGTCTCTGGGTCAGAGCGAATCCGGTGTAGACACACTGATAAGACTTAGTTATCAAACTCTCGGATATATTAGCTATTACACATCAGGACCTCAAGAATCACGAGCCTGGACTATTACCAAAGGAAATACCGCACCACAAGCTGCTGGAGTAATTCATACTGATTTTGAGACTGGCTTTATCAAAGCTGAAGTCGTAAGTTATCAAGATTTTGTGAACTGCAATGGATGGTCGGGAGCCAAGGATGCTGGTAAGGTTCGGCTGGAAGGAAAAGACTATATCGTGCAAGATGACGATGTGATAGTATTTCGATTCAATAACTAGAGAATTGTTGCTATTTTGTTATAGCTTTGGAATTACTACTCTTTCTGCTGATGATAAATATACCTATAAAAAGAACGATTGCGATTCCAATATAGCCTATAGCGCCAATCGATCCAGTATTGGTACCTTGCAAGAATAAATAATTGTATATGGCTATAAGTCCTCCAAGTAAAAAAGCTATGCCTATACTATTAAGACGAATCTTTTGGCGTAGATCCTTGATAGTTCGGGCTTGTCTAATGGTGATAAATCCTACAAAAATATATGCTGTCGACATTGCAGCAAATAGCCAACTTGCAATCTTATCTACTGGAAAATATACATAATCTGAATAGAACTGATAAGTAATTTCCGACCATGAATTAATTACTATCATCTGACAGGCAATTATTATTAATAGGTATGGTAACAATACCCATACAAATGATATTTTTTTAGCAAATCCTAGATACCATATCAATCGAGCCATAACCAGTATAGATGCATAGTAAAAAAAGTCACCACAGTTAGTAACTATCTTTAGTATTTGCTCATCTCGTGTAAATATAAAAGGCACAGAATAAAACAGGGTTGAAATGCCAATAAGCAAAATACCTAAAGAATAATATAAACTTATGGGTGATTTTCTTTTGTTATAAAAATACAAGCCTCGCACGCCCAGTGAGGTAGCTACGATACCAAGTACTAAAAAAGGTATAACATTTGAAGGTATTGGATATGGCATTTGGCATTATTTTAGCATTTGCTTGTAAGCTTAAGCAAATTGTTATTTTTTACGGCTGACGATAAATATACCTATAAACAATATTATTGCTGATATCAAATAACCAACCGTTGATATAAGGCTAGAGTTGCTGCCTTGAGTAAATAGAAAATTATAAGTCGCGAATATACCACCTATCAAGAAGGATGCGCCTATCAACATCAGTCTAAGTCTCTGCTTGGAGTTACCGATAGATCTACCGCTTTTTAATGTCAGAATACCCACAAATATATAGGCGCTAGACATAGCCGCAAAGAACCAGCTTGCTATGACTGGTACCGGATAGCTAACACTACCTTCAGAAAAAGTATATTGAATATCTGGGAACGCAATCAAAGTAGCGACAAATGCCCCAATGATCATTACTAGATAAGGTAAAAGTATCCAAATAAAAGCAATCTTTTTATTAAACCCTAAGTACCATATCAGTCTTACCATTACCAATATCGAACCGAAGTAGAATACATCTCCAACTATCGTAGTAAGCTTGAGATATTCTTCATTTTGGGTGAAAAAAAATGGCACTGAATACATCAAGGCCGATATGCCACCCAACACAGCACCGGTAGCATAATACAATATCAGAGGAGTCTTTTGCTTGTTGTACAGATATATACCTCTTATCCCGAATAACAATATCGAAATACCAAGCAGAAAGAATGGGATAATGTTAGATGGAAGTGAATAAAACATAAGAAGATTTTATCACTTTTATAACAATACTTATATAGTCTTGGCTATTGATACAAAGATCTATTTGGCACGTTCTAGATATGTACCATATCTAGTGTCTACCTTGATCTTTTCCCCGTTTTTAATAAATTGAGGTACAGCTACACTAATACCAGTCTCTAAAGTTGCTTGTTTGGTATTGGAGCTTGCACTATTCCCCTTGTCTCCTCCAGGAGTGCTTGTGACCTGAAGTATTACATTCTTTGGCCATTCAAAACCTATAATTTTATTATCATAGATAAGTGCATCGATAGTACCACCTTCAAGTATATATTTTGGTATGTTGACATCAACAGATTTCGCAATATCTATACTCTCAAAAGTTTTCGAATCCATAAAATGCAACTGATCGCTGTCTGAGTACAAATATTGTACACTCTGCCTAGAGATATCTGCCGGAGCAACGTTTTCATCGTTTCGAAAAGTCCTATCCAATACGTTACCGGTAATCATATTTTTGAGCTTAGTATTTACTATCGAACCACCTCTACCCATCTGTTTTTGGGCATACTCAATTACCTTGTACGGCACTCCGTCCAAATCAATAATTGTTTCTTTTCGGAGTTGTGTAGGACTTAGCATGATATAACGTTCTCTAGATTACTTAACAACAAAAGGCAATAGACCAATGTGTCTAGCTCTCTTGAGGGCTTTGGCGAGCATTCTTTGATGCTTCATGCTTGCACCTGTGCGTTTACGCGATTCTATCTTACCCACACTGTTGATATACTTCTGCAGAGTCTTATAGTCTTTATAGTCTATATACTCAACGTTTTCTGTATAAAATTTATTCTGTTTTGCTTGATAAAATTCTGTCATATATTCCTTTCAGCTAAAATGGGATGTCATCTAGATTGATTTCACCTTCTCCCATATCTTCAATAGGTGCATCATCTTTCTTTGACTTGTCCTGTTTTCCCTTATCACTATTATATGGCGCATCAGTATCCATGCTTTCTCCTGCCCTATCTACGAAGTTGATATCGGTTGCAACTATTTCAGTGCGTTGCTTCTTGGCTCCATCTTGGCCTTCCCAATTTCGTGTTTGAAGTCTACCAACAACCAATACTTTTCTACCTTTTGCGAGATAATTAGACACTAATTCTCCGAGTTTACCCCATGCAACTACATCATGATATTCTACAGAGTCTTTTCTTTCTCCAGATGGATCGTTCCAGCTTCTGTTTGTAGCTACTGCAAAAGATGCTACAGACTGTCCGCTCGGTGTAGTTCGAAGTTCAGGATCCCTAGTTAGATTACCCATTATTATTGCTTGATTAAAGTCCTTGGCCATTATACTTCCTCCTTGATTGTCTTTTCTTTACTTTCTACAACTTTATCGGCTGGTTTCGTATTGGGTTTTTTTAGGTATCTAATATCTTCAATAGATACTATCAAAAATCGAATCACTTCTTCAGTAATTCTTAGACGATTATTAATATCTCGGGTTTTTGCTGGGTCTATTTCTATTTCATAGAATACATAGATACCCCAATCCTGCTTGTTTATCTTGTAAGCAAGCTTCTTCTTGCCCCAATTGTCTTTTTTATTTATCTTAGCACCTAAATCAGTAAGAATTTTCTCGATTTTTTTCAGAACATTCTCAATATCGATTTCTAGATCTGGGTGTAATACAAGTGCAACTTCATAGTGTCGCATATATATCCTTTCTTTGGCACCCTTCAAACTTATGTTTGAAGTTTTACTGCTCCGAATTACAAATCGGAGGAGTAAAAAGGTTTAAATATTACAAATTACTCTGAGATTATATCTTATATATTTGAAATGGTCAAGGTATACTTGAGATATGCAAAAACTTTCTAGTGAACTTCTCGAAAAACCTGTGGTTGGTGTACAAAACTCCGAAGTACTCGGGACAATTAGCGGATTTGTTATCAATTCTTCAGATTTCAAAATAGTTGTTTGCATTGTAAGTTCACCAATATCTAAGCATAAACTATATTTACTGCCAAGCGATATCAGACTTGTAAGTCACGATAAGATCATCATTGACTCGCATCAGAAATTAAGCGAATTTGAAGATTTGATTAGATATCAACATGTCATTACCCAGGGCTATAATGTCATCGGATGCAAGGTATCTACTACCAGTGGTAAGCGATTGGGCAGAGTCAAAGATTTCATATTCGACCCTGCTCATTTCTATATATCCAAACTCTATGTAAACCCCGGTATACTCAAAGCTTTCATTGTCACCAATTTATTGATAGATCGAGCAGATGTGATAGATGTACGCAAAAACACAATAATAGTCAAAGATAATTACGCAAAAATCAAAAAAGCATCTCCTTCAGTATTGCCACAAAGTAACTAGCTGTGTGATAATTAAATCAATGGAGGTGAGTTTTTGATAGTAGTTATACTTTGGCTAGCATTAATAGGAATTGTTGTACATTTTTTCGTTACTGCCAAAAACTAAATCTACATCATCAAGAGCTTTAACTACATCAGAATATTTAAACCCTTGGCGCAGCAAATACTGCGTCAATTTTTGTTTGTCTTGATATTTGTTACTTTGATGATATTTCTTTTCAATCAAAGTCTTAATAACTTTGACTTGATCAACTACTTCATCCATTTCAAGACTTTGTTTAATGATAGTTTTTGAAATACCTTTTTTTATTAAATGCGCCTTAATATAAGAATTGGATTTGAGCCTATATTGTTGTTTATCGGCAATAAAACTCTTTGCATACTCCAAGTCGTCTATGTATTTATCTGCTATCAACTGAGCGATAGTCATATCGATGTAAGTTGATTCGTAGCCTTTCTGAGTCAAGTAACTGCGCATTTGATATTCAGTCCTTGGGCCATACTGCAAGTAGTACAAAGCTATATTGTAGGTTTTATTGTAATTAGATGATGAAATTATTTTTTTGAGCTCATCGTCAGATAGTATCTGACCTACCTTAAGATGCATTAACGAAAGCTCCAAGTCCCCTATAGAGCAGCAAAAACTATCGTCAACATATATATTGTAAAGATTGTTGTGTTTTTTTTGCCTTGTGATTTCGGTTATTTTGTTCATACAAAGTGCCTGGTCGAAGGTTCTTTGTTATCTCAACCTTTGGCGCGTATTTCTTTTTCTAGTTCAGCCATTATCTTGGGATTGTCTGTAAGAAATTGCTTCGCTGCTTCTCTACCTTGTCCAATCTTTTCATCTTTGTAAGAAAACCAAGCTCCAGCTTTTTGTACTAACTCGTTTTTGACAGCCAGGTCTACTAGATCGCCAGATTTTGAAATACCTTCGTTGTACATGATATCAAACTCTGCCACCTTAAATGGAGCTGCTATTTTGTTTTTTACTACCTTCACTTTTACGTGATTTCCGATGATATTATCACCGTCTTTTATCTGTTCACTCCTACGAATATCAAGCCTTACAGATGCATAATACTTGAGAGCATTACCACCAGCAGTTACTTCGGGATTGCCAAACATTACTCCTATCTTCATACGAAGTTGATTGATAAATATTACAGTGGTGTTTGATTTGGATATAACTCCTGCCAATTTTCTTAGAGCTTGGCTCATAAGTCTTGCTTGTAGGCCCATATGGCTATCTCCCATTTCGCCTTCTATCTCAGCTCGTGGTACAAGAGCAGCAACAGAGTCTACTACTACGACATCTACTGCACTAGATCTCACAAGAGTCTCACAAATTTCAAGAGCTTGTTCACCGGTGTCGGGCTGTGAGATTAGCAAGTCATCCAGCTTTACTCCAATCTTAGATGCGTATTCAGGATCTAGAGCATGTTCAGCATCAATAAATGCTGCAAGTCCACCTTTCTTCTGTACTTCGGCTACAGTATGCAGTGCAAGAGTAGTCTTACCACTTGATTCTGGTCCATATATTTCTACTATTCTACCCTGTGGAATGCCTCCACCCAGTGCTAAATCCAATGATAAACTGCCTGTAGGTATAGTGGCTACTTCTATTTTCATACCCTCACCAAGCTTCATAATAGATCCCTGTCCAAATTGTCGCTCTATTTGCTCTACAGCCAGATCTACAGCCCTAAGTCTAGCTTGAGATTCCTTGTTTTTGCTTGAGCTTTTTTGTTCTATATTATTATCTGGTTTTTTCTGTTCAGAGTTCTTCAATTGATTTTCCTTTTTGGATTTAGTTGGTGTGATAGTTGACATATTCCCTCCTTGTTCGGTTTTTTTTCTTTATATACACACTATACCGAACAATTTACAAACATGTCAACAAATATCTATAACTTTATTTAATCAATTATACACCCTCGGTGTAAAGCATTAGCTAGTTATCGCTCGTAAATAAAATTAGTCTAGAGAAATTCTCTAGACTTTGAAGCTTGATATGCGCTCGTAAACATCAAAAAAAGAAGATGTTTTGCAGCGCGGGTGGCCAGGGCAGCTCTCGCCACTCTCTTTGCGAGGAATCCCTGTAGGGAAGACTGTACTGAATATATGCGGTATTAGATGTTCGCAACCATACTGGTCCCCACGGCATATGCGAGTGCACATATACAATCAGCTTGTACCTAGGGTGGCATATACCCCTGTGCACATGATTCTCTGTGCATAGATCTAGAGCTTCCCTTAGCTCGGCCGGCGTGTGCTGACCCAACTCATCTAGCAAAGCACCGATGGTGTCGAGATCTTCTTGGATCCCGGTGGTTGTATCAGACATCTTCTTCCTCTCATAGGTTGTAGGTACAAACTTACAAGATTATATCAGTCTTGTGCTACTTTTGTATAGTATCTTGAGAACTATTATTACTTTTGAGTCTTTCTATGCGAGCAATATTTAGTGATTTGCTTGCCTTATCATATAAATCTGGATTATTTTCTTTTAATAATTCGAGTAGCTTTGCAGCCCGAATATTCTCATAAACCACCGCCGCGGCCTCATCACTAATATCTTCTAGTAATTGTAATGCATCAATGATGTCTTGGCTGGCTTCTTGAGCTTTGCCCAAGCCAAAATAGGCATGCGCTCGAATACCTAATATTTCTGATCGGCGGCGATTCATGCTACCTTCTTCTTTTTCTACTTTGGGTAGTAGGTCATAAGCTTGTTTTACATACAAAAGTGTTGACTCATAGCGATTCTGAACTATCTCTAGTGCAGCTAAATGTAGAAGTGTAGTCATAATATAAAAACTATGCGGATGCTTGGCAGCTTGAATAGTATTAAGACCTTTTTTCAGCATATTCTCGGCTCGAGAATAGTATTTTAAATAGACATACATTAGCCCAATTTTAGATTGTGTAATACCTAATTCGTTGAGATTATCAGTCTTTGTTAGCGCCTGCTCGCTCTTGCGCAACCACTCGAGTGCTGAGTTATAATCTTTGTGGTATGCCAGCATAATGCCAATATCGCGTTGCACCGAGCCGACCTTATCTGGCCTACCAAGTTTAGTAAATCGTTGCACAGCCTCTTCGTAATAAGGCATTGCCTTAACCATATTGTTGTCTATCTTGTAAGAGACGCCAATCATATGAACACAATCAGCAGCTTCGACTGGAAGATCGAGCTCATCTAACAACTTTACGGCTTGTTTGTAGGTCTTAACTGCTTCAAGTGCACGCCCATTATTTCGAAGTTCGGTCGCCTGGGAGACGAGTTTATTTGGATCCTGTTGAATCATCTAAAATTATTAAAACTTATTGGGAAATCAAAGTTAGCAGAGCGCAAAGCTTCCATTACTGCCTGAAGATCGTCTTTTTTGGCTGCACTTACCCGAACACTTTCACCTTGTATCTGAGTTTTTACCTTCATGCCCTTTTCTCTTATGAGCGCTGTTATTTGCTTGGCTTTGGTCTGGTCGAGACCTTGCACCAAGGGTATGGTCTTGCGCGAAATCATATTGTTCTCGAGTATTTCCGATGATTTATCCAAAAACTTCAAGCTCAGATTGGCCTTCAAGAATTTACTTTCTAGCACACCTATGATTGCCTCGATCTTGAGCTCTGAGTTAGATTCTATTTCTATCTTTTTGGCATCTCTATCAAATACCAGCTTGGAATTTGTACCTTGGAAGTCGTAGCGAGTTGAAATTTCGCGTTGAGCTTGATCGCAAGCATTTATCATTGCGCTCACATCATATTCACTGACTACATCAAATGTTGAATCTTTTGCCATATGTTATTTATTATAACTTAACTTTTAATATTACTTAAATTGGGTAATCACTATCACATGTTGTGAGCGAATTATTTTTTTCAAGACAGTTCTCGTGTTGCCGATTGCGATATTCAGTCTTGAAATTTGTACCACGAATAAAAACAAAGTTAATAACTAATGAAATAAGTAATAATATCAAGCCCGAAACCAATAATACTAATCCTATCTTACGATCATTTTCCTGCAATCTACTAAAATGATTATGTTTCATAGGTTATAATTATACTATGAATATTCATTCAAAAAATAGCCTTGTTAATCGCGTGCTGGGTTGGGCTATGTATGGATTTGCCTTTATTATGCCACTTTCTAATTTACCTCAAATAATGCAATTATTTCAGACACAAGTGGCCAGTGGATTATCATTACAGACCTGGGTGCTTTATTTGGTTTTTGGACTTATCCCGTTATTTTATGGCATAAGCAACAATATTAAGCCACTCATAGTTACTAATATCCTATGGACTATTATAGACTTAATCATGATTGTTGGAATATTGAGATTTGGGACTTTTGGCAACTCTACTTATGAGCAACTTTTATTAATAAATAATATAGGTAAAACAATGGCTGGAATCGGAATTATTTGCTTGAGTAGTGCAGCGGCCATATTCGCCAATGATTTACTTTATACTAAAAGGAAATATCGTGCCTAAGAAACTATCATATAACATGCAAAAACGCATACGTTATGATAAATTGTTGATATTAATTGCAATTTTTGGAGTAGCAGGAAGCGTCATTATTTTTAGAAGCTATGCTGATACTAGAGTGAACTCTAATGTAAGTGGATCTTATGCAATAGACAGGTTCACTATTACAGATGCGGCTAACGAACCAATTCCTATTAATTCCGACAAATATCTAAATCTAAGACCTGATGACCAGGCTACTATTGAGCTAGCTACTGCTCGTGGCAAGCAATATTGCCTCAATGGATACAATCGTTCTGGAGCTAGTATAAAACTTACTCTAGATGAAAAGTCAGTTACCAACTTGATTCGCGGCGACCTACCAATAGATAGCAGCAACCCACCATCACAACTTGGTTGTATTGAGGCTCAGAATAGTACTAATGACAATAAAATGATGATAGAAAATACCGGAGGTAGTGTCTGGATTAAAGACATAATTGTATACTAGGAAGTTTACTTAAACTGAGTATCTTTATTAAATTCCAAATCATTCTTAGCCTCACCAGCTTTACCTATGATACCGATGTCTTTATTTGCTACTGTAGCATTGGTAACTCCTACTATTGTATTCCCAGCATTTCCGGTAGTGAGCTTGATAGTATTCTTTGCCTTAAATATCTGTGAAGCGCCAGGTAGCATAGTCCCTATAAATACATCTTGACCATCTGCAACTACAGTAATAAAAGTGGCTTGATTTACTATACTGACCAATAGTTCTACCCCATCGATATTATTAGTAGACAGTTTGGCAGCTTCTGTACTAGATTGAGGCAGATCTGCAGTAACTGTTCGCGTTACAGTTGTGGTTTTACCTAGTTGGTTCTTTGCCGTAATAGTAATAACATTGGAGCCACTCACTAGAGAAACTCTTTCTGAAAAGCTCCCATCTGCGTTGGTAGATATCGGTGAATCATCTATAAATACATCCGATTCACCATCAGTCTGACCCGATATAATAACAAAATCCGTGCTCACTCTTTCTTGATTGCTATTGAGAGTAATCTCAGGTGGTGCAGCAATGATAATGACTTGCCAGCTCAGGTATCCAGCAATCAATACAAATAACATAATGCTAAATAACAATACAAGGGTCTTAGAGCTCAATACGAAGTTTTGACCTCCTAAAGGACGCAGGGACATATTGCTGTCAGTCTTGATATAACCACCGGATTCTTTGCTTTGTTTGTAACTCAATCGTTCTTTTTTGTACATGTTTACAATAGGAGCAGTTTCGAATCCTAGATAATCAGCATAACTTTTGATATAGCCAAGGGTGTAAACATCATCAGTCAAATGTTCATAGTCCCCATCCTCTATCCACTGTAAATATTTTTTGCGTATTTTGGTAGCGGACTCCACCTCTTTGAGGGACTTTGAAAGCTCGATACGACGTTTTTTTAATAAATCGCTTACGGTAAGATTATTGCCAGCTTTCAATTGATCATCCGGCTTTTTGGTAGAATTAGAATCCGGACTCACTGTAGGTCTGTTTCTCCAGTATTTAATTCTTCTAAGCTAGAGACCAATACTTCGCGTGGCTTACTGCCATTGGCAACACTCACTACCCCTTTTTGTTCAAGAATATCTATTAGCTTGGCTGCTCTAGCATAGCCTACACCTAGACGACGCTGTAAGAGACTGCTTGAGCCCTTCTTGGCGGCTATTACTACCTCAGCAGCTTGTTCCCATAGATCGTCGTCCATAGCATCATAGCTACTAGCTCCAGCACCACCTTTGAGATTTACGCTCTGGGCTAATACTTCTTGGTTGTACTCAGGCTGACGTTGTTCACGCAAGAATTTTGTAACTGCACTGATTTCGTCATTGCTGACCAATACTCCTTGCACACGTTTGGGCTTGATATATTCTGGACTTGAAAAAAGCATATCACCTTTACCTAGCAGTTTTTCTGCACCTGCCATATCTATAATAGTGCGTGAGTCTACCTGACTTGCGGTAGTCAGAGCCATTCTAGTCGGTACATTGGCCTTAATAGTACCGGTTATCACATTGACACTTGGCCTTTGAGTGGCAAGTACCAGATGTATACCCACAGCACGTGCCATCTGTGAGATTCTCTGGATAAGACTTTCGACATCTTTTCCGGCTTGCATCATCAGATCAAACAACTCATCTATAACAATTACTATATATGGCATTCTATCTACATCTTTTAGGGTATTGTATTCACCGATATCTCGTTTGCCATATTCAGCCAATAGCTTCAATCTGCGTTCCATCTCAGCAACCGCCCACTTGAGAGCAGATACAGTCTTGTCTGACTCCGTGATAACAGGTGTGAGTAAGTGAGGGATATTATTGTATAGTGTCATCTCGACGTGTTTTGGATCCACGAGTATCAGCTTCAGCTCGCTTGGTGAATTTCTATATAGTAGACTCAAGAGAAGTGCATTGATAGTGACTGATTTACCAGTACCCGTAGCTCCGGCTACAAGCAAGTGAGGTGCCTTGTTGAGGTCATAGGTCACTATATCACCTGCAACATCCCGACCCAGCGCAAATGATAGCTTTGATTTGCCTTTTTCGTATTCCTTTGATTGAAAAATGTCTTTTATGCGAACTGTTGCACCTTTTTGGTTTGGTACTTCAATACCTACGAGGCTTTTCCCGGGGATAGGTGCCTCGATTCGTATCTGTTGAGCTTCCAATGCCAATGCAAGGTTGCGATCTAATGCAGCTATTTTGCTCAGATTGACTCCAGTAGGAGGTTTGAGTGTGTACTGAGCCACAGTAGGGCCTACATCCACACCATCCATTTTGACTTCAAACCCAAAGTCCGAGAATGTATCAGAGATTATTTTGGCATTGGCTTTTGCGTCACCAGGATCTGGCTGAGTGGAAGTTGCTTCTAGCAGATCGATAGACGGATACTTCCAATCTTTATCTACTGAGTACATAATAGGTTCAGTTTTTTTATCGCTCACAGTGTCTTTACCGATAGTGCCTTTTATGGGCAGTTTGTTATTGATATGGAACTTGGTATCTTTCTCTTTATCGTCTTCATCATCGTCACTCTTCTCCTTGCTAAACAATCGCTTGAATATATCTCTGAGGCTGGTATTAAGTGCTATGACTAAGCTTATGATCATCAGCATAATAAGGATAAAAATAGATACAGGCTGATTGAGTATGGGCGACATTAGTGAGTAGACCGCATATCCAATAATGCCACCATAGTCGCCTATACTAGTAATACTTGGATTAGCTGGCATAGAAATAGCTGCGACTAGACTACTAAGGAATATAAAAAATGCGATTGTACCTATTAGTGTATTGTACTTGTAGCTCTCTACTTCATTTCCGTCTTCATCTTCTTTTTTACGGAACAGGAGATAGGCAGATAATAACAGAGCTATAGGTAGAGCATATACTGCTTGACCAATAATAAATTTGGTACCAGTAAGTACCCACTCTCCAAGAGGGCCGGTGACATTGAGTAGTGCCAATATTAGAAATACAGCAATCATTATTAGAAAGATAGCGATGATTTCTCGTACTGCACCACCACTAAGTTGAAGCTTTTTTTCTGGTTTCTTCTTCGAGCGATTATACTTTCTGCGTTTCGCCATAAGATGTATTATACCCTCCCAACACTGCTAATGACTACTACTTAATACCATAAACTAATCAAAATTAGCCTATATACACACTAGTATACCATAATAATGTAATAATTACAATACTCACAAAAGAGATCGGCGCCGAGGTAAAACTACGGCGCCGCAAGAGTGAGATGTCACCACCGCACTATCCCCTCCTAATTCTGATGTTACTCCTTGGCCTAGGAGCTAGCTGCTCGACGACGCTTCTGGTAAGCCTTGAATTCAGCCACCTGTTCTTTGGTAGCCAGTCCTTCAAGGCCGTCATAGAAGCGGAATCGCATGAAACACTCTCGCCGGCAGAATCCGCCAGCAACGCTGTCGAGGTAGCTGTAGAGCGTTCGCTTCTTCTTACCGCATCGACGACACGTGGTCGCCTCCTCTTCGATCTCTCGAATGAAGTACTCATCTTTCGTGCCTGGTACCTTCACCAGTACGAAAAGAGGCTTGCCGAAGCGGTCTACCCGCCGTTTGGTACTAGCCACGTTTGGTTCCTCCCTTTTCGTGACTCGGACTAATATATTAACACTTATTTATCTTTTTGTCTAGTGTCCTTGATAAGATATCGTTACTTATAGCGTACCTTCACGGATAGCAGCACTGCCAATATCGCCAACATTATACTGTTGGCAAGAATAATAATATTATCAGTTTTGAGCAAGCCATATATAAGCCAAAGTACTGTGCCGACTATCAATAGCACTATCATACCCCAAGACAGATCGCGTGTTTCTTTGAGCTTGAGAGCTCTTAAGATCTCTGGAATCTGTGAGATGAGTATACAGGTAGTAGCACTCAAGCCAACCAATGTAATTGTATCGATATTCATTACACGTATTATAGTTGCAAAAACCACACTATAACAAGTAAAGTTACACCTCTATTACTACAGGTATGACTATTGGTGTACGTTTAGTGACCTTATAGAGCAGATTACTTAGTTCGTCCCGTATTCTAGACTTCACTATTGGAGAGTTTGGTGGCGATTTAGGATTTCGCTTAGCAAAGATGTTTTTGACTATTAGCCGTGATTTGTTCATCAATTCTTCGTTGTCTTTGACGTACACAAATCCTCTAGAGATAATGTCTGGACTTGTCACTAGCTTGCCAGTCTTGCGATTGACTGTAGCAATAACAGTAAATATTCCATCGCTAGCCATAGCAAGTCGGTCTTTTAGTACTATCTCCTGCACGTCACCTATACCTGATCCATCGATGAGGATAGAACCGGATTGGACTATAGGGCCGAGTTTCATCTCTCCTTCTTTCGCTTCAAGTGTTTGTCCGTTTTCTATTACAAATATATTTTCTGGTTTCACTACACCGCCGCGTTTGGCTATTTCGGCGTTGTGTACCATATGATGAATTTCACCGTGAATAGGCAGGTAATATTTAGGTCGGACAAGTTCGATCATTTCTTTTACTTCTTCAAAGTAAGCATGCCCAGAGGTGTGCATGATACCTAAGTCATCAAAATCCCTTAGGTCTTGTTGATAGACATAAGGTCCCCAGCGGAATATATCGTCGATCATTCCCCATACAGACTTCTCGTTGCCAGGAATTATTGAGCTAGACAATACTACTACATCGGAGCTTTTAAGCTTGATATCCTTATGTTCGCCCTTGCCCATTCGAACCAAGCCAGAGTTTTCTTCACCTTGGTGACCAGTAGT
>OEIV010000274.1_pt1 | contig 31552 bp, 27 predicted proteins | sample 1539231 | NCBI WGS metagenome assembly OEIV01 (sample SAMN03794762, study PRJEB22550) | activated sludge metagenome | feature: wastewater treatment plant; material: activated sludge; isolation source: Wastewater treatment plant of a petroleum refinery complex | place: Argentina: Buenos Aires ... | reverse complement strand
CCCGAAGCTATCCCACATCCGATGCCAGAGCCGAACAACTCCCCCTCTGGACCCATCGATACAATTGGCATCGCCCACACGGCGGCCTAAACTCAATGACACCCATCAGTCGCCTCGAAATATCCGAGGACAACCTGTTGAGGCTCCACATCTAGCTCCCGCGCCAGACGGGCGAAGTCATCGACGCTGATCTCTTCGGCCCGCGCCGTGGCAGCGATGCCAAGCCGCGCCAGCACCGCCTCGGGTTCCGCGAAGGCGCTTTTCAGGCTCTGGCGCAGCATCTTGCGGCGCTGGCCAAAGCCCGCCGCCGTCACCCGCTCGAGCTTGGCCAGATCGCAGGCCACTGCGGGCGCGGCCCGCGGCACCAGGTGCACCACCGATGACGTGACCTTGGGCGGCGGCGTGAAGGCGGCGCGATGCACATCAAAGAGCTTGCGCGCCGTGCAGCGCCACTGGCACAGGACCGAGAGGCGGCCATAGTCCCGGCTGCCGGGCAGGGCCACGATGCGCGCGGCCACTTCCTTCTGGAACATCAGGGTGAGGGCGGAAAACCACGGCGGCCAGGGGCCGGAGAGCCAGCCCACCAGCAGCGGCGTGGCGATATTGTAAGGCAGGTTGGCGACGATCTGCGCCTCGCTTCCGCCCGCCAGCGTCGCCCAGTCCTGCTCCAGCGCATCGCCGGCAATGACGGTGAGCCGGCCGGCCGAAGCCGCGGCGATTTCCGCCAATGCCGCCAGCGCCCGCTCATCGCGCTCAACGGCAATCACCCGTTCGGCACCTTCCATCAGCAGGGCGCGCGTCAACCCGCCCGGGCCGGGGCCGATCTCGATGACCGTGTGCAGCGGGGCGGCGGCCCGCGCAATGCGCCGGGTGAGGTTCAGGTCGAAGAGAAAATTCTGACCCAGCGACTTCCTGGCCGCAAGCCCGTGCCGTGTGATCACCTCACGCAGCGGCGGCAAGTCATCAAGACTGCTCATCGCGCCGCCAGGCTGTGCGCCAGCTTCAGCGCCGCCATCAGGCTCGCCGGATTGGCCGCGCCCGTGCCGGCGATCGCCAGCGCCGTGCCGTGGTCAGGCGAAGTGCGGATGAAGGGCAGGCCAAGGGTGACATTGACCCCGCCATGAAAGCCCAGCGTCTTCACCGGGATCAGGGCCTGGTCATGATACATGCAGAGAATGGCATCATAGGTGGCCCGCGCCTCGGCATGAAAGGCCGTATCCGCCGGCAGCGGCCCCAGCACCGTCAGGCCCTCGGCCCGCAGGGTGGCGATGGCGGGGGCAATGACCGTTTGTTCCTCAGTCCCCATGGCGCCATTTTCCCCGGCGTGCGGGTTGAGGCCCGTGACCGCGAGCCGCGGCCGGGCAATGCCGAAGCGCTCCCGCAGATCCCTGGCCACCACCCGTGCCTGCGCCACGATGCGCGCGCTGGTCAGCGCCGCCATCACATCTTTCAGCGCGATATGGACGGTGACCGGCACGGCGCGCAGGTCCTGCGCCACCAGCATCATCACCTCATCGCCCACGAAGCCGCTGGCCCGCGCCAGATGAGCAAGATAGTCAGTGTGCCCCTGAAACGGGAAGCCCGCGGCATAGAGGGCTTCCTTCTGGATGGGATTGGTGACCAGCCCTGCCGCTTCCCCGGCCATGGCTAGCGTTACTGCCTCGGCGATGGACGCCATGACAGCCGGTGCATTTTCCTTGCGCCACTGGCCCGCGGCTGGCGGCACCGGCAGGGGCCGGTGCAGCACCGGCAGCGCCGTGGCCAAGACCCGCACCGCTTCCGCCGGGTGGGCAATGGCTGCAAGCGGCAGGTCGAGCCCCGCCGCCTTCGCCCGCGCCGCGAAGTAATCGCCATCGCCGATCAGAAAAAACGCCGCCGCCGCATCGTGCCGCAAGCCCGCCCAGGCCTTGGCCGTGATCTCCGGCGCAATGCCCGCCGGCTCGCCGCAGGTCAGCGCCAGGGGTTTCTTTTCGGGGGAAGGCATGGCCCGCGCCGCCTATTTCGCGTAGCTCTGGTCTTTGTATTCGATCAGCGCGTTCTTGCGCAGCAGGGCCATGTATTTCTGTTCCACCGCCGCGAATTTCTCGCCCGTCACGGCGCTTTCCACCTGGGCGCGGCTGGGCAGTTCATACTTTGGCTTGGGCGGCGAGATCTTGCGTGTCCCGCAGAACACCAGCACCTGAATGCCGCTGGGCGAACGCATGGGACCAATGGCCCGGCCCACGCCGGCCCGATCAATGGCCGACTTCATCGGCTTCGGCAGTTTGGCGCCGTCGGCCTCCATCTTGCGCCCGACCTGCACGTTGAAGATGCCGGAGGCAGCTCCCTTGAGGTTGCCGCAGCCCTTGACCCGGCGCATGTATTGCTGGGCCTCGACCCCGCGGGCGTTGATCAGCATGGGGTCGGCCTTGGCCCCGCCCTCCACCGGGAAGTTGACTTCGTTCAGCATGTAAACCGTGATGGGGCGCATGCGCGGGTCGGCCATGATCTTGGCCACCTTGCCGTCCATCTCGCGCTTGATCTGCGACAGCTTGCGGTCCACGTCCGCAGCGTCGGCCTTCACCGGCTCAACCTTGTATTTGCCGCGCAGGATCCGTGAGAAGGCGATCTGTCCGGCAATGAACTGGCGCAGCGCACTCATGGCCACACCTTGCGCCGAGAGCTTGCCCTGCAGCCCTTTCATGTCGGTGCTGAGCGCCTTGGCCATGCGGTCCAGTTGCGCGTCAATTTCCTTGTCGCTGGCATCGGCCTTGTATTTCTTGGCCTCGTTGATCTTCACCACGTCGTCGATCAGGGCATTGGCCGCATATTTGCGGCCGCGGTCTGCCGCAGCAGTGCCGATGATTTTCATCAGCTTCAGACGCTGGTCGACGTCGAAGCTGGTGATCGGCTTGTCGTTGACCGTGGCGATGACCTGCTGGTCTTCGGCCCAGGCACCAGGCGCGACCGCCCCTCCGGCACAGAGCAGGACAGCCAACAGGACGAGACGGCGGGCGGCAGTCATCATGAAAATATCCGCTCAGAATCCGGCGGACACGCCGGTGCGGCCCAGCGTCGCCAGTTCGATGGAAGCCTTGACGCGATGGTCGGTCTGGTTTTCGTCGAGAGATTGCGATGATTCATAGGCCAGTTTGAAATTCATGCAGTCACAATCGAACTCCACCCCCAGGCTGCGCGATGAGAAGCGGTCGTCCATGAAATCATATGCGATCCCGCCGAACAGGTGCCAGTTGCCTGCCATCCTGACGCGGGCTTCGCTCTCCAGCATTTGCTGGCGTTCCAGCCGTCCATAGGCCGGTTCGGCATCGATATCGAGATAGCCCACTGACCCCGAAAACCTGTCAAAAGTGAGGCTGAGCCAGGCTTCCTGGCGATTGATGTCGGACAGGTCTTCCTCTGCCCGCACTTCATAGGAAAGGCCGAGATTTTCCCAGGGCTGGAAGGTCAAGGCCGCCACCAGATCGGACTTGGCGCCATCCAGCCCGGATGCGCTGGTGAAGCTGTTGGCCCCGCCGATGTGGAAAGATTCGCCCGCCGCGGCGCGCAGGAAGCCGCCATTGTTGCCCAGGAAGGTCCAGGTCAGGCCGGCGTTGATGCGGCTGCCGCCCTCATGGCGGTCAAGACCGGTGAAGCGATCCTCCAGGAACAGGCTGGTATGATCGAAGTTCAGGGTAATGGCATCCTCATTGCCGAATTTTTCAGTCCGGGTCTCATTGCCCGCGGCGACGATCTGGAACACCGGTGTGACGATGGATTGGCCGTCGGCAAAATTGCCGATGAAGGGCCAGCGCACATCGAGACCCGTGGCCGGCAGGATCCGCACCGTCGATTCCGTGTCCCCGTACAGGCCGGGCACCAGCGGATCCGGCAGATTGTTGGACACATAAAGATCACCGCGCAGGCTGGCGAAGGGCGTGGCCACGATGCCGCCGCCGGTGATCATCTGGCGCTGCCAGTGCAGGTTGGTCACGCCGCGCGTCTGGCTGGTGCCATGCGACACCTCGCTGAAGGGCACATAGGCCGTGTCGCGGTCCAGGCTGTAGAGGCTCCAGGACAGGCCCAGCTCACCGCCCAGCACCGGATCGGCAAAGGTATGATCGCCGTTGATGTAGGGTGCCACCACCGGAAATCTGGACTGGCTTTCGTCAAGCAGCGTGGTCTGGAACGCCAGCGCCTGGGCCGACACATAGGTCCGGTCCCACAGGCCGGTCACATGGGCTTCGCTGGTGATCAGGTCGTCATCATTGTAGTCGTAGTCGGACAGGAACTTGCGGTCACTCTGGAGCGTGGCGTCCCAACCGTAGGACCAGTCCTCATTGACGGCGAAATCACCGCGGGTGGTGACAGCACCGCGCCAGTCGCCATCCCCCGGCGGCCGCACGTTGCTGAACTGATGCACGCCAAAGGCCTGGATATTGTATTGCCCGGTTTTCAGCCGGTGCCGCCACTCCACATCGGCCACCGGCCCCTGTCGGCTTGTCCACATGGGCGAAAAGGTCAGGTCATAGTTGGGGGCCAGCGCCCAGAAGTAGGGCGTCGTCACCCCCAGGCCATAGGCCCGGCCGCTGCTGGCCGATGGGATGAGCCAGCCGGTGCGCCGTTTCACCGTGGGGTCGGCATGTTCGGCATAGGGCAGCCAGGCCACCGTATGGCCCGCGATCCTCAGCTTCGGATTCGTGTGGCGCAAGGTGTGGGTGTTCTGATTGTGCACCGTCTGGTCGGCCACGATCTCCCACAGGGGATCGCCGCCCTTCGTCGTGCAGGTCTTGCAGGCGGTGTAATGCGACTGCTCGAAAATGGTGATGCCGTTTTCGCTGCGCCTGGCATAGAGCGCCGACACCGTGACATTGTTGGTCAGCAGCGCCCGGACATGACGCGCGAAGCCGGCCCGGAACCTGTCACGCAGCATGAGTTCCGTGGCCTGCACCACGTTGCCATTGGGCTCGCGCAGTTCCACCGAGCCATTGGCCTCGAAGGTGCCGTCATCCTCGTCATAGACCACGCGGCTCGCCACCAGCACATAGGGGCCATAGACCATGCGCACCATGCCGGTGGCCGTGGCGCGCTTGCTGGCGGGGTCATAGGCAATGCGGGATGCCTCCACGTTCACCGGCGTGCCCGGTGCCGGCGTGGTGGTGACGGGGGCAATGAACGGCTTGTGTTCGATGGCCAGGGCAGGCTGGCTCAGCGCGCCAAGCGCCAGACCCGCGGCAAGCAGCAGGGCAGCGGCGGAGACATCTCCGCGCCACGTTCCAGCGCCCCCCATTGCCCTATGCTCCGCGGTCACGACCCCTGCCAAGCGTTAACCCCATTTCACACTTTCTTAACTGGTTTCCCCGCCGCCGCAAAGGGTTGAAATCATTAAAAGCTGGCCCGCAAGTGAGTCGTTTCCGGGGCAGGCTTGCCCCATGGTTAAGCAATGGTTTCCAGCGGTTGCCGCAGGCCCGTGAACCGGCTAAGCACGGCTCGTCCCGGGCCTGGCCCGTCAGCCGATGGATTCTCCATGAAAATCAGTTTCTCTGCTCCCGCCCTTCCGCCTTCAGGCACTCTGGTGATTCTCTGCGCGGAGGGCGGAGTTCTCACCCCTCTCGCCAAGACTGCCAATGACCGCACCAAGGGCCAGATCAGCCGCGCCATGAAGGCGGCGGGCTATTCCGGCAAGCGCGATGAGGTGCTGGACGTTCTGGCTCCCGGCGGAGATTTCGACCGGGTGGTGGTCTTCGGCCTGGGCAAGCTCAAGGCCCTGAAGCCCCTCGACTTTGAAATGATCGGCGGCGCCATCGCGGGTGCCTTGCAGGGCCTCAAGGTCAGGCAGGTCGCCGTGGCTGTCGCCATCTCCGATCTGGCTGACGTCAAGGACATGGCCCCGGGCGAGGCCGCGGCCCTCATGGCCTCGGGGGCCGCCCTCCGCATCTATGGCTTCGATGCCTACAAGACCCGCAAGCCGGAAGCCCCCAAGAGGCTCGAAGCCCTCACCCTGCTGACCGACAATGCCGCCATTGCCCGCCGCCGTTTCGCGATCCGCGATGCCGTGCGCGAGGGAGTTCACTTCGCCCGCGACCTGGTGAACGAACCGGCCAACGTGCTCCATCCCGTGAGTTTCGCGGCCCGGGTGCAGGCCCTGTCGAAACAGGGCCTCAAGGTTGAGGTGCTCAGCCCGGCCCAGATGAAGAAGCTGGGCATGAACGCGCTCCTTGGCGTGGGCCAGGGTTCGGCCCATGAGGCGCGCCTCGTGGTCATGCGCTGGAACGGCGGCAAGCCGGGGGCCGCGCCGCTGGCCTTCGTCGGCAAGGGCGTCACCTTCGACACGGGTGGCGTGTCCATCAAGCCCGCCGCGGGCATGGAGGACATGAAGGGCGACATGGGCGGGGCCGCCGCCGTGTCGGGCCTCATGCTGGCGCTGGCCCGGCGCAAGGCCAAGGTCAATGCCGTGGGCGTCATCGGCCTGGTCGAAAACGCGATCGACGGCAATGCCCAGCGCCCCGGCGACGTGGTGAAGTCCATGTCCGGCCAGACCATCGCGGTGCTCAACACCGATGCCGAAGGCCGCCTCGTTCTGGCCGACGCCCTGTGGTATGCCCAGAGCCGCTTCAAGCCGAAGGTCATGATCAATCTGGCGACCTTGACCGGTGCCATCATGATCGCCCTCGGCAAGGAACACGCGGGCCTCTTTTCCAACAACGACGAACTGGCCCAGCGCCTCGCCGATGCCGGGCTGGCCACGGGCGAAAAGGTCTGGCGCATGCCGCTCGCCCCGGAATACGACAAGCTCATCGACCATGACGTGGCCGACATGAAGAACATCGGCGGACGCTATGCCGGGTCGATCACGGCGGCCCAGTTCCTCCAGCGCTTCGTCAACAACGTGCCCTGGGTCCACCTCGACGTGGCGGGCACCGCCCTGGACGCCAACAAGACGGCCATCAACCAGAGCTGGGGCTCGGGCTGGGGCGTGCGCCTGCTCGACCGGCTGGTGGCCGACCACTACGAAAAGTGAGATGGCTGAACTCTGGTTCTACCATCTGGAGGAGGGGCGGGCCGAAGACCTGCTGCCCGACCTCTTGCGCCGCGCCCTTGAACGGGGCGTGACGGCAAGCCTTCACACCGCGAGCGCCGATCAGGTGCAGCGCCTGTCGGCCCATCTCTGGGGCCATGAGGATGTGGCCTTTCTGCCCCATGGCTGCGATGGCGATGCGGCGGCGGCGCGCCAGCCCCTCTGGGTCACGGCCACGCCTGACGCGCCCAATGCCGCCGCCTATCGCTTCTATGTCGATGGCGTCATGCCCGATCTTGCCGCCGCCGCTGAAGCCGAGCGCCTGCTGGTGCTTTTCGCCGCCGCCGATGACGCCGCCACGTCAGCCGCCCGCTCCCTGTGGCAGGCAGCGAAGGCCCAGGGCCATCAGGTGAGCTATTGGCAGCGCGACGCCGCCTCGGGCCGCTGGCTCAACCGCGCCTCAGGCTGATTTCGCTTTCCGCCCCGGCACCAGCAGCAGCACCGCCATGCCCAGGGCGGTGGCGATGAGCGAGCCGGTGATGACGCCCACCCGCACCTCGTTGTTCAACTCCGGCGCGGCGAAGGCCAGCGCGCCGATGAACAGGCTCATGGTGAAGCCGATGCCGGCAAGCAGCGAGACCCCGAACATCTGGCGCCAGCCCGCCCCCTCGGGAAGTGTCGCGAGCCCGGTCAGCACCACGCCCGCCGTGGCCAGCATGATGCCGATGGGCTTGCCCAGCACCAGACCCGCCGCCACGCCCAGCGGCACCGGCTGCGCCAGCGCCGCCAGCGAAAAGCCCGCCAGCGGAATGCCCGCATTGGCGAAGGCGAAGAGCGGCAGGATGAGGAATTTCACATAGGGATGCAGGGCTTCCTCCAGCGCATGAACGAAAGCGCTGCCGTCGCGGTGATTGAGCGGAATGGTCAGCGCCGCCGCCACCCCGGCCAGCGTAGCATGAACGCCGGACTTGAGCACGAAGACCCACATGGCGAAGGCCACGAAGGCATAGGGTGCGGTGCGCTCCACCCCGAAGCGGTTCATGGCCACGAGCACGGCCAGCGCCGCCAGCGCCAGACCGAGCGACATCACCGAGAGATCCGCCGTGTAGAACAGCGCGATGATGATGATGGCCGCGAGATCGTCGAAGGTGGCCAGCGTCAGCAGGAAAACCTTGAGCGACAGGGGCACGCGCGACCCCGCCAGGGCCAGCGCGCCCAGCGCGAAGGCGATGTCGGTGGCGGCGGGAATGGCCCAGCCGGAAAGCGTTTCCGGCGATGCGCGGTTGATCCAGACATAGATGAGGGCAGGCACCACCACGCCGCCCACGGCGGCAATGGCGGGCAGCGTGATCTGCGCCAGCGACGACAGATGCCCCTCCATCACCTCGCGTTTGATCTCCAGTCCCACCAGAAAGAAGAACAGCGCCATCATGCCGTCGTTGATGAAATGATGCAGCGTCTTGGTCAGCGTCAGGCTGCCCACGCCGAAACTGACCTTCTGGTCGAGGAAATGATGATATTCGTCGGCAAAGCCGATGTTGCTGACCACGATGGCGGCGACCGCGGCCAGCGTGAGGATGAGGCCCGCCGTCGCCTCATGTTCGATGAAGCGGAGGAGGGCCGAGCGCGATTGTTGCGATTCTGTCCGGGCCATGCCTCAGAATAGCGCGCGGTTCAGGGCCATGTGAACCATAATGCTCGCGGCGTAGCCCGCGGCCACCGCCCAGGTCCAGCGCAGGTGGCTCAGGAAGGTATAGGTGCCATGGGCCTGCCCCATGAGCGCCACGCCCGCCGCCGATCCGATGGACAGCAGACTGCCGCCCACCCCCGCGGTCAGCGTCACCAGCAGCCACTGTCCGTCGCTCATGCTGGGGTTCATGGTCAGCACCGCGAACATCAGGGGAATGTTGTCCACGATGGCGGAGAGCACGCCGATGGCGATATTGGCGGGGGTCGGACCCATCACCTCGTAGAGCCAATGCGAAGTGAGGCTGAGATAGCCCAGCACGCCAAGTCCGCCCACGGCGAAGATGATGCCGAAGAAGAACAGCAGCGTGTCCCACTCCACCTTGGCGATGAGCGCGAAGGAATTCAGCACCATGTCGTCGTTGCCGCGCCGCTTGCCGCGCTTCTGCAGGACATAGGCGAAGATTTGCAGATAGCCGAGGCCCAGCATCATGCCGAGCGCCGGTTGCAGGTTGAGGAAATTGCGGAAGGAAACGGCGGTGGCGATGGTCAGGGCAAAGAGGACCATGACCCCCATGGCGCCGGGCTTCAGGCTCACCCGCTCTTCCACCCGCGCCGGCGCGCCGCCGGGCAGGGCGGCATGCATGAGTGCGGCCGGCACCAGCCAGTTCACCAGCGCGGGGATGAACAGCACAAAGAATTCGAAAAAGGCGAGCTTGCCCTTCTGCCACACCATCAGCGTGGTGATGTCGCCGAAGGGCGAGAAGGCCCCGCCCGCGTTGGCCGCCACCACGATGTTGACGCAGGCCATGGCCACGAAGGCCGGCGAGGCCCGCCCGATGGCCATGACCACCGCGCCCATGATGAGGGCCGTGGTGAGATTGTCGAGCACGCCGGAGAGAAAGAAAGCCAATAATCCGGTGATCCAGAAGAGGGCGCGATAGCTCAGTCCCCGGGCCGTGAGCCGGGCCCGGAGCACGTCGAAGACGCGCCGTTCCTCCAGCGTGTTCACATAGGTGATGGCCACCAGCAGGAAGAGGAATAATTCGCCATACTCGAAGATCGTGTGCTGGGCCGCCAGTTCCGCCGCCGGGCCTTGGCCCCGCGCCGTATAGGCCATGCCGATGAGAGCCCAGATGAGGCCCGCCGCCAGCAGCACGGGCTTCGATTTGCGCATCTCGGTCGCTTCCTCGAAGATCACCAGCACATAGGCCAGAATGAAAATGGCAAGGCCGGCAAAGCCGAAGCCGGTGCGGGTGAGATCGAGCAGATGGGTCTCAGCCATGGCTGTCCTCGTCATGCAATTCGAGCCAGCGCGTCTCGGCGGACTCCAGATCGCTGACCAGACGCGCCCTGAGACGGGTGAAGTCGGCGGCCTTCAGGGGCTCCTCGGCATAGATCGTATGGTCGCTCAACGCCTGATCCAGAACGCCAAGTTTTTCCTTTATTTTATCGATACCTGCCTCAGTTTCCTGAATCATTTTGCGAAGCTGGGCAGGACTGGTCTTGCGTTTCGCCGGCGCGGGCGGCGCTTCGGCTTCGGCGCGCTCCGTCCGGTCGCGCCGCTGGGCGCTGCGCGCCTTGCTCAGCACCAGCGCGGTGTAGTCGTCCATGTCGCCGTCATAGGGCCTCACCGTTCCATCGTTCACCAGCCACAGACGGTCGGCGCAGGTCTCGATGATGTGGCGGTCGTGCGAAATCAGGATGACCGCCCCCTCGTAGTCATTGATCGCCATGATCAGGGCCTCGCGGCTGTCCACGTCGAGGTGGTTGGTGGGTTCGTCCAGCACCAGGATGTGCGGTGCATGGAACGACGCCAGCAGAAACAGCAGCCGCGCCTTCTCCCCGCCAGACAGGCGCTCCGACGGCGTATCGGCAAGCTCGGCACCGAAGCCGAGCGCCCCCAGCCGCGCCCGGCGCTGCGCCACCGGCGCATCGGGCAGGAGTTTCGCCATGTAGTCGTAGGCTGTCCAGTCCGGCTTCAGCTCGTCGAGCTGGTGCTGGGCGAAATAGCCCACCGTCAGCCTGGCTGGATGGGCCATCTCGCCGCCCATTGGCTTCAGCTTGCCGCACAGCAGCTTGGCGAAGGTGGACTTGCCGTTGCCGTTGGCGCCCAGAAGGGCAATGCGGTCATCGGGATCGAGCCGGAGCGAGATGCCGCGCAGGACCGTCTTGCCCGGTGTGTAGCCCACGCTCGCCTTGTCCCAGCCCACCAGCGGCGGGGCCAGCGGCTTTTCCGGCGAGGGAAAGTCGAAGGGTGCCACCCGATCCGCCACCACATCGGCAATGGGCTCCAGCCGGGCCAGCGCCTTCAGGCGGCTTTGCGCCTGGCGCGCCTTGGACGCCTTGTAGCGAAAGCGGTCGACATAGGCCTGCATGTGGGCGCGCTGGTCGTCCTGCTTCTTCTTCAGCTTGACCGAGAGCGCCTGCTGCTCGCGGCGCTGGCGCTCGAAACTGTCATAGGTTCCGGCATAGAGCGTCAGCTTCATCTGGTCGAGATGGAGGATCGAATCCACCGCCTCGTTGAGGAGGTCGCGGTCGTGGCTCACCATCAGGATGGTGTGCGGATAGTCGCGGATATAGCTCTTGAGCCAGATGGCCCCTTCGAGATCGAGGTAGTTGGTGGGTTCGTCGAGCAGCAGCACATCGGGCGCGCCGAACAGTGCCGCCGCCAATGCCACGCGCATGCGCCAGCCGCCGGACAGGGCCGAGCAGGGGCCGTCCTGCTGCTCGGGCGTGAAGCCCAGGCCGGCGAGGATGGTCGCGGCCCGCGCCGGGGCGGCATGGGCGTTGATGTCGGCCAGCCGTGTCTGGATGTCGGCGATGCGATGCGGGTCGGTGGCGGTTTCGGCCTCGGCCAGAAGGGCGCTGCGCTCCTCATCGCCCGCCAGCACCGTGTCCATCAGGCTGGTCTCGCCCCCCGGCGCCTCCTGGGCCACGCTGCCGATGCGCGCGTTGCGCGGCACCGACGCACTGCCGGACTCGGGAACCAAATCGCCCATGATAAGTTTAAGCAGGGTGGATTTGCCGGTGCCGTTGCGGCCCACCAGCCCGACCTTGTGTCCGGCGGGGAGGGCGGCGCTGGCGCCATCCAGTAAGAGTCGTCCGCCGATGCGATAGGTAAGGCCGGTGATATGAAGCATGGTGCAGGGGGTTTAGCCGTTGGGCGCGGCTTGGGCAAATGTTCAGCGCCGTTCATCTGCGGTTCAACTCTGTGGCCTCAATCATCACAATTGATCCCCAATTACGCCGAAGTGGTTCGCCACACATGTTTTGCCGGGCCCAAGGCCCCATTGAGGAGAGAAAAATGAAAACTTCTGTTTTGACGGCAAGCCTTGTGGCCCTGTCGCTCACCGCCGGACTGGCGGCGGCGGAAAATACGCTGGCCTGGAAAAAATTGGCCCAGGACAGCACCACCGATCAGGTTCAGCCCATTGATCCTGATACGGTGACCGATCCCGTCCTGAAGAAGAAGCTGCTGCGTCAGCAGATGTTGAAGAAGATGAAGCAGCAGACTCCTGACGGTCAGCCCGCACCGGAAGCCACCGCACCCGCCCCGGCAGACACCCCGCCAGAGGTGGTGCCCGCGCCGGAGGTGAAGCCTGCTCCGGCACCTGAGCCTGCGCCTGCCCCTGCGCCGGAGGTGAAGCCTGCTCCGGCACCTGAGCCTGCGCCTGCCCCCGCGCCGGAGGTGAAGCCTGCTCCGGCACCTGAGCCTGCGCCTGCCCCCGCGCCGGAAACCGCGCCGCAGCCCAAGTCGGAAGTGACACCGGCCCCGGCAGCCCCGGCCCCCGCGCCGGAAACCGCTGCTCCGGCCCCCGCGCCTGAGTCTGCGGCTCCCGTCACCGTCCCGGCCGCGCCTGCCGTCACCCCGGAGGTGAAGCAGAAGGATGTGCAGAAGCTTGACGCCAACCCCGTCGATCCCGTCTTCGAGGACAAGGCCAAGGCCCTGCTGGCCGACAAGACCGACGTTGCCAGCCTGAGCGACGAGGATCTGCGCAAGCGCCTCGAAGCCATCCGTGACCTTCTGGCCAGCAACAAGCTGTCGCCGGAAACCGAAAAGGCCCTGCGCGGCAAGCTCGCCGCCGAGCGCACGGTGCTGCGCAACCGCATGGCCGCCAAGGAGCAGCAGCAGGTGCCGCCCGCGCCGCCCGCACCCCCCACCGGCGGCATGACCGGCATGACGGCCAATCCGCCGCCGCCCCCGCCGCCGTCTGGTGGCATGACGGCCACTCCGCCGCCCGCCCCGCCCGCCGCTGGCATGTCCGGCATGGGGGGCATGGGCGGCATGTCTGGCATGACGGCCAATGCGCCGGCGCCCCGCCCCGGCATGGACCCGAGCCGCCCGGACCTGAACCGCAAGGACCGTGACGCCTGGCTGCGTGACCGCCGCCCTGCTCAGGATCTGCGTGAGGACGAATTGCGCATCCGCATCGATGCCTACATCGACGCTTCGCGTGATCCCTATTACGACGAGCCGGCCCGCCTGCGCTGGCGCGAAGCCGTCATGCACGACCGGCGCTTCCTGCGCGACCGGATGATGCATGACCGCGACCGCCGCCGCAACGCGCTGGAGGCCGAGTTCGGCAAGGGCAACTTCAACATCCGCCTGGGCTATGACCTGGGGCCGGACTATCGCCCGCCGCGCCGCGATGTCTTCGCCGCCGAGGTGGACGACGAGATGCTGGAGGAGGTCCTGGTGGCCCCGCCGCGTGAAAAGCCGCAGCGCCGCTATACCGTCCAGGAAATCGAGGCCAGGCCGGAGGTCCGCCGCCTGCTGCCGCGCGTCGAGATCGACACGGTGCACTTCGGCTTCAACGAAGCCTTCGTGCGTGAGGAGGAGGTCGGCAAGCTCGACCGCATCGCCTCGCTCATGGAGCGCATCCTCAAGGCCCATCCCCAGGAGATCTTCCTCATCGAGGGTCACACCGATGCCGTGGGTTCGGACGCCTATAACCTCGACCTGTCGCGCCCCCGGGCGGGGGCCGTGAAGAGGGCGCTCACCCCCTCCTACATCACCCCGGGGCGCACCCTGCGCAGGGGGGGCAGGGGCGGGCGCCCGTCTCCGCTGCCGCCCGCCGAGGCCGAGGCGGAAAACCGCCGCGTCTCGGTGAGCCGCGCCACCGACCTCATCGGACAGGCGCAGTAAGTCGCGAGAGCAACCTGACTTTTGACGGCATCGGCAAAAGTCAGACAAGTTGCTCGCCAACAATATGTTGGAGCGGCGGCTTTGATGCCGTCAAAGCGCCAACCGCTCCAGCACCCTTGCCTAATGACCGGGCCGCCGCTACAAGGCGGCCCGGTTTCATCAGGGCTATCCAAGGGGATCATCATGGCCACCGAACGCACCTTTTCCATCATCAAGCCGGACGCCACCCGCCGCAATCTGACCGGCGCCATCAACGCCAAGATCGAGGCCGCCGGCCTGCGCATCGTGGCCCAGCGCCGCGTCAAGTGGAAACAGGCCGACGCCAGGAAGTTCTATGCCGTCCACAAGGAGCGGCCCTTCTTCAAGGACCTCATCAAGTTCATGACCTCGGGCCCCATCGTCATCCAGGTTCTGGAAGGCAACAACGCTGTCGCCAGGTATCGCGCCGTCATGGGTGCCACCAACCCGGCCAATGCCGAAGCCGGCACCATCCGCAAGGAATTCGCCGAGAACATCGAGGCCAACTCGGTGCACGGCTCCGACAGCCTGGAAAACGCCAGGAAGGAAATCAAGCTCTGCTTCAAGGCCGCCGATATCGTTGGCTGACACAGCCAGCCGGCCCGGGGGTGTGTGACCCGGCGCTGCCACAGACCGTGTGAAAGGATTAGTTGAGCGAAAATGTGGGTTGTCCTCTACATGGTGGCGATCGTGTTGGTGAACCGGCTGTTCATCGACGTGCCCTTCATCGCCTCGCCCCTGGGCAACCTGCATATCGCCAATGTCATCGTCGGCTTCATCTTCGTGCTGCGCGACTATGCCCAGCGCGAGGTGGGCCACCGTGTGCTGCTGTTCACGGCCCTTGCCGGGGCGGCCACCTATGTCATGGCCACGCCGGAAATCGCCATCGCCTCCATCACCGCCTTCGCGCTTTCAGAGATGGCCGACTGGGGCGTTTATTCCTTCACCCGCCGCCCGCTGCAGCAGCGCATCCTGTGGTCCAGCCTCATTGCCGTGCCGCTGGACACGCTGGTGTTCCAGCACATGGCGGGCTACCTCACCACGGCGGCCTTCGCCACGGAAGTTCTCAGCAAGGCGCTGGGCGTTTTCCTGGTCTGGCAATTGCTGCGCGCCCGCGCCGCCACGCAAACCACCTGAACCCCTGAGGCAGAACAATGGGCAAAAACCGTCTTGAGGCCTTCTCGGATGGCGTCATCGCCATTCTCATCACCATCATGGTTCTGGAAATGAAGGTGCCGCATGGCGAGGACCTGGCGGCGCTTTCCGGCATCTGGCCGGTGTTCCTCTCCTATGTGCTGAGCTTCCTTTACCTCGGCATCTACTGGAACAATCACCACCACCTGCTGCACACGGTGAAGCGCGTCTCCGGCTCCATCATGTGGGCCAACCTTTTGCTGCTGTTTTTCCTGTCGCTCATTCCCTTCACCACCGGCTGGATGGGCGAGAACCACTTTGCCCAATGGCCGGTGGTTCTCTACGCCTTGAACCTGCTGCTGGCGGCGCTCAGCTATTATCATCTGCAAAGCCGCATCAAGGTGGTGCATGGCGAAGCCTCACCCCTGGCCCGCGCGCTCGGCAAGGACTGGAAGGGCAAGATCTCCATCGTCGCCTATGTGGCCGCCATGGGTGCAGCCTTCCTGTCGCCCTGGCTTGGTGTGATCATCCCCGCCGCCGCGGCCCTCATGTGGCTCATCCCCGATCAGCGCATCGAGAAGGCGCTGGCCGACGGGCACTGATCACGGCTGTTCAAACCCTTCCGTGACCGGGGCGGCGGATTTCCGCCGCGCGCCCATGGAAATATAGACCGCGCAGCCGACCAGCACGCCAACCCCCACGAAGGTCCAGAAGTCGGGAAAGTCGCCGAAGAACAGCCAGCCGCCGAAGGTGGCCATGACCATTTCGAGATAGGCAAGCGGCGCCAGCAGCGATGCCTCGGCGTGGCGGTAGGCGCTGAGGATGAGGAAATGCCCGAGCGTGGCGATGATCCCCACCAGCACCATGAGGGCCCATTGCAGGGCACTGGGCCACTGCCACTGGCTGATGACCAGAACACTGGCCATGGCCGCGCCCAGAAGCGTGGTGTGAAAGGTGATGATGACCGGATCGGTCCGGCCGGAAATCTTGCGTGACAGCAGCAGGTAAATGGCCAGGCACACGCCTGAAACCAGGGCCAGAATGACCCCGGCATTCACGTCCTTCAGGCCGGGACGGATGATGATGAGGGTGCCGATGAAGCCGATGCCGACCGCAATCCAGCGCCGCCGGTCCACCCGCTCGCCAAGCAGGAACGGCGACAGGGCGGTGACCAGCAACGGATTGACGAAGAAGATGGCCAGCGCGTCCGCCACCGGCAGCCAGCGCAGGCTGGCGAAGAAGCAGAAGGTCGCCGCGAGCAACAGTCCGGCCCGCGCCATGTTGATGGCCGGGTCACGCGGGCGCAAGCCCGCCACCCCGCCGGCGCGCAGCGCGAAGGGCAGGGTCAGCAGCGCGCCGAAGAACAGCCGCGCCCACACGGTTTCAATGACCGGCAGGCCGGTGCGGCCCAGGTATTTCGCCGTGATGTCGAGATAGGGCAGCACCGCCATGGCCCCCACCATGAACAGCACGCCCTTGAGGGTGGCGGAAGATGTGCGGGCCGCGTCGGTCATGGATTTTGACTAGCAGCAGCGGCGTCCCGCGCACTAGCACCAGAATGGCTGAATTGCTTCAGGCCAGCGCCCCGCGGTTGATCTCATAGAGCATGAGCGCGGTGGCCGTGGCCACGTTCAGGCTCTCCACCCCCGGCTTCATGGGGATTCTCACCTTCACGCCGCAAGCCTCTGACAGGACTCGTGAAAGCCCCGCCGATTCCGAGCCCATGCAGAGCAGGGCAGGGCCGCGATAGGCGCGGCGGAAGTCGCTGTCGCCCGCCATGCTGGTCGCCACCTTTTCCCCCGGCCAGGCCTGCATGAGATCCACCATGGCGGCCAGCGAAAGCCGCGCCAGCGGCACGGCGAAGATCGAGCCGGTGGAGGCGCGCACGCATTCCGGCGCAAAGGGGTCTACGCAGTCCTCCACCAATATGATGCCCGCCGCGCCCCCTGCATCCGCCGTGCGCATGATGGTGCCGAGATTGCCGGGATCGCGGATATTCTCCAGCGCAATCCAGGTGCCGCCGGGCGTCACGTCCTCCGTCCAGCGCTGGGCGAAGGTGGCCAGCACCCCCGGCGGATTGGACTGGGCCGACAGCGCCGCCATCACCTTGTCGGAAACCGGCGTGGTCTTGACCCCGGCCCAGCCCTCGAACGCCGCGACCGACAGGATCATTTCCGGCACCCAGCCGAGAGCCTTGGCCCGCGCCAGCATGTCCGCCCCCTCGGCCACGAACAGGCCCGCCTCTTGCCGGTGCTTCTTCTGGGCGAGGGATCGCAGGAATTTGACCGTGGGATTGTGGACTGAGGCGAGGGGCGCGGGCTGGACCATGGCAAGCTTATAGATTGCCCTCTATGCTTCGTCCATGAACCAGGCCTATCCCCGTTTCGTCCGCTCCACCTGCCCGCATGACTGCCCCTCTGTCTGCGGGCTGGAGGTGGAGCTTCTGGATGCGCGCACCATCGGCCGGGTGCGCGGCCAGAAGGACCATCCCTATACGGCGGGGGTTATCTGCGAGAAGGTGGCGCGCTATGCCGAACGCCTGCATAACCCCGCGCGCCTGACCCTGCCGCTGCTGCGTGTCGGGCCCAAGGGGCAGGGCGATTTCCGCCCGGTTTCATGGGATGAGGCGCTGGACCGCGTGGCCGAGGCCTTCCTGGCGGCGGAGGCGAAGCACGGCGCGGAAGCGGTCTGGCCCTATTACTACGCCGGCACCATGGGTCTGGTGCAGCGCGACGGCATCAACCGCCTGCGCCACGCCAAGGGCTACTCCGGCATGTATGGCACCTTCTGCGTGGCGCTGACGACGCCGGGTTTTGAAGCCGGGGCGGGCCGCGTCGCAGGCGTGGACTCGCGCGAGATGCGCGAGGCTGACCTCATCATCTGCTGGGGCACCAACCCGGTGCACACCCAGGTCAATGTCATGACCCATGTGGCGGCGGCGCGGAAGGCGCGCGGCACGAAGCTCGCCTGTGTGGACATTTACGACAGCGCCACCATGCAGCAGGCCGACATTCGCCTGGTGATCCGTCCCGGCACCGACGCCGCACTCGCCTGTGCCGTCATGCATGTGCTGTTCCGCGACGATCTCGCCGACCGCGACTATCTTTCTCAGTATACGGACGATCACGCCGCGCTGGAGACTCACCTCCAGTCCCGGACTCCAGACTGGGCCGCAGCCATCACCGGCTGTCCGGCGGCGGCGATCGAGGCCTTCGCCCACCTCATCGGCCAGACCCCGCGCAGCTTCTTCCGCCTTGGTTACGGTTTTACCCGCCAGCGCAACGGCGCCATGTCCATGCATGCCGCGCTCTCCATCCCCGCCGTCTCGGGCGCGTGGCGTCATCGCGGCGGCGGCGCACTCTATTCCGCCAGCGCGCAGGCCAACTGGGACAAGACCCTCATTCAGGGGCTGGACGTGAAACGCGCGCGGGTGCGCACCCTCGACCAGTGCCGCATCGGCGCGGTGCTCGCAGGCGCAGCGGACGATCTCCGGGGCGGCCCGCCGGTGACGGCGCTGTTCATCCAGAACACCAACCCCGCCGTGGTCGCGCCGGACCAGACCATGGTGCGCCGGGGTCTGGCGCGCGACGATCTTTTCACCGTCGTCCACGAACAGGTCATGACCGAGACGGCGCGCTACGCCGATGTGGTCCTGCCCGCCACCATGTTTCTCGAACACGACGACATCTATGGCGCGGGCGGCCACTCCTTCATCCAGCTTGGCCTGAAGAGGCTGGAGCCGCCCGGCGACTGCCGCTCCAACCACGAGGTCATCTGTGCGCTGGCCAGGCGCCTCGGTGCCGACCATCGCGGCTTTGACATGAGCGCGCGTGACATGATCGATGAGACGCTGCTCGCCTCCGGTCATCCGTCATTGGCCGAGGTGGAGCGCGCCGGGGGCCGGGTGGATGTGTCGCCCGACTTTGAAACCGCCCATCATCTCAAGGGCTTCGGCCACGCCGATGGCCGGTTCCACTTCCGCGCCGACTGGCAGGCGGTGGGAGCGGCACAGCCCATGGGCGCGCTGGGGCCGGTTTCGGCCATGCCCGGCCTGCCGGACCACTGGCCGGTGAACGAAGGCGGCACGGCGGAACATCCCTTCAGGTTGGCCACCTCTCCGGCCCGCAGCTTCCTCAACAGCAGCTTCAATGAGACGCCGACCTCGCGGAAGCGCGAGGGCAGGCCATCGGTTCTGGTCCATCCCGATGATCTCGCGGCGCTGGGGATCGGCGAGGGGGCGCGGGTGCGGCTCGGCAACCGCCGTGGCACCATCGTGCTCCATGCCAAGGCCGGTCCGGGCCAGCAGCGCGGCGTCCTCATCGCCGAAGGCCTCTGGCCCAATGACGCCCACGAGGAAGGCTTCGGCATCAATGTGCTGACCGGGGCCGACCAGCCCGCGCCCGCCGGCGGCGGCGCCTTCCATGACATCGGTGTCTGGCTCCGCCCCGCGTAACTTCAGATGAATCCCGAATGAATCCGGGATTCAGCATCCTGTCAGGTGCCGTCTGCCACGATGGCCACAACCACGGCGCTTCCTTTACCTCTCGTTAAGCTTTTGGAGTCCGCCCAAGCGCTTGAAAAGAATCATTTATCGCCCTGCCAGAATCGGTCCACCGTCACCCCATGCTGATCCCAAAACCCGCCAGCACCCGTCTGTTCCTGCTGCTCATGGCGCTCATTCTGGCCATGGCGACGCTGGCCCCGGTTGCCGTTCTGGCCGGGTGATTTAGGGCAGGCGCGCCAGACGTTCCGTCAGCAGGGCGAAGAAGCCCTCGGCATCGACACCGCCCGCCACCGTCGCATTGGGCTTGCGCTCCGTCACCCGCCACCAGTCCATCACCGTCATGCCCCGCGTCAGCGGCGAGAGGCATTCGATCTCGACATTGACCGCGCGCGTGGTGAAGAGGCTGGGCTGCAGCAGCCAGGCAATGACCAGCGGATCATGCAGCGGCCCGCCGTCGGTGCCGTATTTCTCTTCGTCGTAACGCTCGAAGAAATCGAGAAGCTGCGCCACCACCGGCCCCGCCCGGTTGGGCAGCGCCCGCAGCCGCTCCACCCGCTGCCGGCTGGTCAGCGCCTGATGGGTGCAGTCCAGCGGAATGAGGGTCAGGGGAATGCCCGCCGCCAGCACGGCCTGTGCCGCTTCCGGGTCCACATAGATATTGAACTCGGCGGCGGGCGTGGTGTTGCCGCCTTCGAAATAGCCGCCACCCATGGCGACGATCTCCCTGACTTGCGCGGCAATGTCCGGGGCCTGCGCCAGGGCCAGCGCGATATTGGTCAGCGGCCCCAGGGTGCACAGTGTCACGGTGCCCTGGGGTTCGCTCCGCAGGGTTTTGATGATGAAGTCCACCGCGTGGCCCGGTTGCAGGGGCATCACGGGGTCCGGAAGCGTCGGGCCATCAAGCCCCGTGCGGCCATGCACATGTTCGGCGGTGGTGAGGCTGCGCTTGAGCGGATGGGCCGCCCCGGCAAAGACCTTCACCTCCGGCCGGCCCGCCAGCTCGCAGATTTTGCGCGCGTTCAGGCTGGTCAGCGCCAGCGGCACATTGCCCGCCACCGCCGTGATCCCCAGCACCTCGAACTCCGGCGAGGCCAGGGCCAGCAGAATGGCCACCGCATCATCCTGCCCCGGATCGGTATCGATGATGATGCGCCGCGCCATCACGGGCCCCTGAATTGGCCCGCGGCCAGCAGCGCCAGCGCCCGGGGATAGAGCTTGTGTTCTTGCACCAGAACCCGCGCCGCCAATGTCTCCGGCGTGTCACCCGGCAGCACCGGCACGGCGGCCTGGGCAATCACCGGGCCGCCGTCCAACTCCTCGGAGACGAGATGGACCGAACAGCCATGGGTTTTCGCGCCATCGGCCAGCGCGCGCTCATGCGTGTGCAGCCCCTTGTAAAGCGGCAGCAGCGAAGGGTGGATATTGATCATCCGCCCCGCCCAGGGCCGGATGAGCACCGGCGTCATGATGCGCATGAAACCGGCGCAGGCAATGAGGTCGAGCTTCTGCGCCTGCAAATGCTCATTGAGTGCGGCGTCGAAATCCTCGCGCGTCTTGTAAGCGCGGTGGCTGATGACGGCGGTGGAAATGCCTGCGCCCGCCGCCGTCTCCAGCCCCGCCGCATCGGCCTTGTTGGCGACGACATGCACGATCGCGGCAGGATAGGCGGGATCGCGCGCCGCGGCGATGAGAGCGGCCATGTTGGAGCCGCGCCCGGAAATCAGCACGCCGACGCGCTTGCGGTCCATCAGCCGAGCGACCCCGAAACCGCCACCTGATCCTCCCCGCCCGTGCGGCGGCGGATGACACCCAGCGTCACCACCTTTTCCCCGGAGCGGCGCAGGCCCGTGGCCACCGCCTTGGCGTCCTTCGCCGCCACCACCACGATCATGCCGATGCCGCAGTTGAAGGTGCGCAGCATCTCGCGGGCGTCCACGGTGCCGACCTGGCGCAGCCATTGGAACACCGGCGGAAAGGGCACGGCGGCAAGGTCGATATCCGCCACGGCACCCTTGGGCAGCACGCGCGGAATATTTTCCAGAAAGCCGCCGCCGGTAATATGGGCCAGTGCCTTCACGCCTTTGCCGGCGCGGATCGCCTTCAGAAGCGGCTTCACATAGATGCGCGTTGGCGTCAGCAGGGCCTCGCCCAGCGTCATGCCCTTGGCGAAGGGGGCAGGGGCGTCCCAGCCCAGGCCGGACAGCGCCACGATCTTGCGGATCAGCGAATAGCCGTTGGAATGCGGCCCCGAAGACGCCAGACCGAGAATGACATCACCCGGGCCTATGCCCTTGGCGGGGAGGATCTTCTTGCGCTCCACCGCGCCCACGGCAAAGCCCGCGAGGTCATAGTCGGCACCGTGATACATGCCGGGCATTTCCGCCGTCTCGCCGCCGATGAGAGCGCAGCCCGCCTGCTTGCAGCCATCGGCAATGCCCGCGATGACGGCGCGCGCCGCCGCAACGTCGAGCTTGCCCGTGGCATAATAGTCGAGGAAGAACAGCGGCTCCGCCCCCTGCACCACCAGATCGTTGACCGACATGGCCACGAGGTCGATGCCCACGCCGAAATGGCGGCCCGTGTCGATGGCCAGCTTCAGCTTGGTGCCCACCCCGTCGTTGGCCGCCACCAGCACGGGGTCGCGGAAGCCGCAGGCCTTGAGATCGAACAGCCCGCCGAAGCCCCCCAACACCGTGTCGGCCCCCTTGCGCCGGGTCGACCTGGCCAAGGGCTTGATCGCCTCTACCAGCGCATTGCCCGCCGCGATATCCACCCCGGCCTCGGCATAGGTGACACCCTTTACTTGTGCTTGTTTGCCGCCGCTCATGCCGCTAGTTTGCCTCGCAGTTGGGGTTCATGTATGGGCGCGTCCTTAGCCCGAAGCGCGGTGCGAATAAAGCGCCATCGGGGGATTTGCGCGGGAGATTTGCCTGAATGATGGGCCGGATGATGCGGGGTGTGGTGGCGGTGTGTCTGGCGCTGGGACTTTTATCCCTGGGCGCGCGCGCCGCTGGCCCGGTCGAGACCTCGGTATTCGCCGTGCAGGGTGTGGCCGTTGACGTGACCGACACGGACGCGGCCACGGCCAAGAACAAGGCGTTGGTGCAGGCGATCATGAAGGCCTTCTCCATGCTGGCCGAGCGCCTGGGCAATCCTTCCTTCGCCGCCGACATGGCCAAGCTCGAAGAGAAGCAGGTCATGCCCTATCTCAAGTCGCTCTCCATCGAGGAGGAGAGCATGGGGCCGGGTCATTACATGGGCAAGCTCACGGTGCGCTTCCTGCCCCAGCGCATCAAGGCGCTCTACGGCCAATACGGCATCCAGGTGAATGCCGACCAGTCGCAGGCGCTGCTCATCCTGCCGCTGTGGAACGGGCCGGAGGGACCGCAACTCTGGGAGGATAATCCCTGGCGCAAGGCCTGGCTGAACCTGCGTGCCGAACAGGCCGAAGTGCCGCTCATCGTGCCCCTGGGTGATGACGCCGACGAGGGGGCCATCTCGCCGGCCGAGGCCCTGGCGGGCGACCCCATCAAGCTGGAGGCCCTGCGCCGCCGCTATGACGTGAAGACCGTGCTGGTGGCCGTGGGCACCCCCGCGGAGGGCGGCGGGGTGCGGGCCCAGATGAAGGGCGAGACCGATCTTGGCACCGTCAGCTTCGACAAGGTCTATGGCGCCGATCAGCCCACCCTCGACGCCAGCAGCGAACTTGCCGTGCGCCGCTTCCACGAGGTCATGACCGAGAAATTCCACAGCAACGCCGCCAAGGCCGTGGCCGCCGCCGAAGCCGCGCGCCAGGCCAAGGAAGCCGCGCGCACCGGCTCGCTGCCGGTGTCGGTGCCCTTTACAAGTCCCACCGAATGGAACGGCCTGCGCGCCCGCATCCTCTCCACGCCGGGGGTGACGGGGGTTGACGTCACCACCCTGGCGGGCGATGGCGCGGTCATCCGCCTCATGTTCGTGGGCGGGCTTGAAGCCATGCAGTCGTCCTTTCAGGCCAGCGGCCTCAATCTGGTCCGCGCCGGGGGCAACTGGATGATCCAGTCGATGTGAACCCCATGCCCCTGCCGCGCACCTTGCCCGTCAATCTGCCCAACCTGATCACCATCGGGCGGATCCTGCTGGTGCCCGTCACCACCTGGCTCATCATCACCGGATCCTATGGCCTGGCCTTCCTCGCCTTCCTCACCGCCGGCATCTCCGACGGCATCGACGGCGCCATTGCCCGGCGCTACGGCCTCAAGACCGAACTGGGTGCCTATCTCGACCCCATCGCCGACAAGGGGCTGCTGGGCGCCATCTATGTCACCCTCGGCATCCTGGGTGATCTGCCCGCCTGGCTGGTCATCGCCGTCGTCACCCGCGACGTGCTCATCGTCGGCGGGGTCATGCTGGCCTGGGTGGTGGACCGCCCGCTGGAAGTGCGCCCCTCGCTGACCAGCAAGATCAATACGGCAGGCCAGATCATCTTCGCCGGGCTGGTCATGCTGGCGCTGGCGCTGACCGCCCAAAGCGCCGGACTCGTCCGTTACGGCGCGCCGGTGGTGGCGCTGCTGACATTCATCTCCGGCGCGCTATATATGCGGGACTGGATCCGCCACATGACGGCGGGCCCGCAGGACCTGTCATGACCTTGCAACGGCAATTGGGCTTCTGGCTGGCGGCGCTGGCCGTCTTCGCGCTGTTCCTCTGGGCCTTCAGCCCCATTCTCCTGCCCTTCGTGGCGGGCTTCGTTCTCGCCTATTTCCTCGATCCCGTGGCCGACGCGCTGGAGCGCCTCGGTCTGTCGCGGGTCATCGCCACGGCGCTCATCCTGCTGGTGGCGCTGGCCTTCATCGTCGCGGTCTTTGTTCTGGTGGTGCCCGTCCTCGCCGACCAGATCGGCAAGCTCGCCGCCGAAATGCCCACCCTGGCCAAGGCGATGGGCGACCGCTTCAACGAATGGGCGCCGCAATGGCTCAAGGACATGGTGGCCCAGCCCAATGGCGATGCCACCGGCACGGTCACCGATGTGGCGGGCAGTGCCGCCGCCTGGGTCGCCTCGCTGCTCAAGTCGCTGTGGACCGGCAGCATGGCGCTGTTCAATGTCATCTCGCTTCTGGTCATCACTCCCATCGTCGCCTTCTACCTGCTGGCCGACTGGGACCACATGGTGGCCAAGGTGGACTCGTGGCTGCCCCTCGACCACGCGGGCGAGGTGCGGGCCATCGCCCGCGACATCAACACCGCCATGGCGGGTTTCATCCGGGGGCAGGGCACCGTCTGCCTGTTGCTCGGCACCTTCTACGCCATCGCCCTCTGGGCCGCGGGGTTGAAGTTCGGCCTCGCCATCGGGCTTGGTGCCGGGCTTCTCTCCTTTGTGCCCTATGTCGGGGCCATCATCGGCGGCATCACCGCCATCGGCGTGGCGCTGGTGCAGTTCTGGCCGGACTATGCCGCCATTCTCATGGTCGCGGGCATCTTCGCGGCGGGCCAGTTCATCGAGGGCAATTTCCTCTCGCCCAAGCTGGTGGGAGAATCCATCGGCCTCCACCCGGTCTGGCTGATGTTTGCCCTGCTCGCCTTTGGCTATGTCTTCGGCTTCGCCGGGCTGCTTTTGGCCGTGCCGCTGGCCGCCGCCATGGGCGTCTTCGTCCGCTATGCACTGGCGCGCTATCTCGGCAGCCGGCTTTACACCGGCATTAACCGCACCGTGCCGGAGCCTGAGGCCGTGGTGGTGGCGGAAGCCGCCCCCCCGCCAGCCCCGCTGCGGCCCAGGGCCCGCCCCCGCGCCAGGGCCCGCCCCCGCACCAAGGCCCGGAAATGACCACGGCCCGCCAGCTGGTGCTGGACCTGTCGTCGCGCCCGGCCCTCAGCCGCGAGGATTTCTTTGTGTCCCCCGCCAATGCGGCGGCGGTGGCGCTGGTCGACCAATGGCCGCACTGGCCCGCCCATGTCGCGGTCATCGTCGGCCAGCCGGGCTCCGGCAAGAGCCATCTGGTGGAAGTCTGGCGCCAGGCAAGCGGAGCAGGGCGGATGGATGCGGCGGCCCTTTCCGCCGCCGCAGTGCCGGCCGCACTGGTCTCTGGCGCCCTGGCGTTGGAGGACGTGGACCGTGCCCCCCTCGACCAGACGGCCCTGTTCCATGCCCTCAACCTCGCCCGCGAGCAGGGCGGCCATGTGCTGCTCACCGCCGTCCGCCACCCCGAACTCTGGGACATTTCCCTCAACGACCTCGCCACCCGCCTGAAGCTTGCCCCCGTGGTGGAGATCGCGCCCCCCGATGATGCCCTGCTGCGCGCCGTGCTGGTGAAACATTTCGCCGACCGCCAGATCGCCGTGGACGAGGGGCTGATCGCCTATCTCCTCACCCGCATGCCGCGCTCCATGGCCTCGGCCCGGGCCCTGGTGGCCGAGATCGACCGCCGGGCGCTGGAGGAGAGGGCCGAAATTTCCCGGCCCTTCGCCGCCCGCGTCCTCGTCTCCTTCGCCAGCCCGGACCTTTTCCCCGAACCTTGAGAACAAACCCCGCCAAGCCTTCATCCTCCCGTCACATGGGCGTAAGATGACCGCAATCACAGCGGAGTCTTGCCATGTCTGCCCCGATCATTCCCGCCGCCGTCGCCGCCAACGACCCCACCCGTTTCTTCAACCGCGAACTGTCCTGGCTCGGGTTCAACATGCGGGTGCTGGAGGAGGCCCGCAACGCCAGCCATCCGCTGCTGGAGCGCCTGCGCTTCCTCTCCATTTCCGGCAACAACCTCGACGAATTCTTCATGGTGCGTGTGGCGGGCCTGGTGGGTCAGGTGCGCGAGCAGGTGGCCGAACGGTCCGAGGATGGCCTGACCCCCGCCGAACAGCTGGATCAGATCCTCGCCTTCGCCCAGGAACTCATGGCCGAACAGGACCGGCGCTGGCTGCAATTGAAGGACGAGCTCCAGGCCAACGGCATCGAGATCGTCAGCGCCGAACAATTGACCGAAGGCGAGCGCCGCTGGCTCGACCATCGCTTCCTCGAACAGATCCTGCCGGTGGTGACCCCCATCGCCATCGACCCGGCCCATCCCTTCCCCTTCATTCCCAACCGTGGCTTCATCATCGCCATTGAATTGAAGCGCCGCGCCGACGGCGGCATCATGAAGGCGCTGCTGCCCATTCCCTCGCAGCTCGACCGCTTCATTCAACTGCCGGCCGAGACCACGCGCTTCATTTCACTGGAACACATGCTGTCCCTGTTCCTGAAACGCCTTTTCCCCGGCTATGACGTGCTGGGGCAGGGCCTGTTCCGGGTGATCCGCGACAGCGACCTGGAAATCGAGGAAGAGGCCGAAGACCTGGTGCGCGTGTTCGAAAGCGCCCTGAAGCGCCGCCGCCGCGGCCATGTCATCCGCATGGAGGTGGACGCAGCGTCCACCCAGTCGCTGCGCAACTTCATCGCCGATGAACTCGACGTCAGCCCGGATGGCATCGTCATCTGCGATGGCCTGGTGGGCTATGCCGACACCAATGAACTGATCCTCGACTCCCGCCCCGATCTTAAATTCACGCCCTATGTGGCGCGCTTCCCGGAACGCGTGCGCGACCACGGCGGCGACAACTTCGCCGCCATCCGCCAGAAGGATTTCGTCGTCCACCACCCCTATGAGAGCTTCGACGTGGTGGTCCAATTCGTGCGCCAGGCGGCGGCCGACCCGGACGTGGTGGCCATCAAGCAGACGCTCTACCGCACCTCCAACAATTCGCCCATCGTGGCGGCCCTGGCCAAGGCGGCGGAGGCGGGAAAATCCGTCATGGCGCTGGTCGAACTGAAGGCGCGCTTCGACGAGGAAGCCAACATCCAGTGGGCCCGCGACCTCGAACGCGCCGGTGTGCAGGTGGTCTTCGGCTTCATCGAACTCAAGACCCACGCCAAGGTCTCCATGGTGGTCAGGCGCGAGGGCGGCTCCATGCGCACCTATGTCCACTACGGCACCGGCAACTATCACCCGGTTACCGCCAAGATCTACACCGACCTTTCCTTCTTCACCTGCGATCCGGCGCTGGGCCGCGACGCCGCGCGCCTGTTCAACTTCATCTCCGGCTATGCCGAGCCGGAGGAGCTGGAGAAGCTGGCCCTCTCCCCCATCAACCTGAAGAAGACCCTGCTGAAGCACATCGATGAGGAAATCCAATATGCCAAGGCGGGCCACCCGGCCCATATCTGGGCCAAGGTCAATTCGCTGGTTGATCCCGGCGTCATCGACGCACTCTATACCGCCAGCCAGAACGGCGTGAAGATCGACCTGGTGGTGCGCGGCATCTCGTGCCTGCGTCCCGGTGTGCCCGGTCTGTCGGACAACATCCGGGTGAAAAGCATCATCGGCCGCTTTCTCGAACACTCGCGCATCGTCTGCTTCGGCGCGGGCCATGGCCTGCCCCATGCCCAGGCGAAGATCTACATCGGCTCGGCCGACTGGATGCAGCGCAACCTGCACCGCCGGGTGGAAACCCTCGTGCCCATCGAGAATCCCACCGTGCACCAGCAGATCCTCGACCAGATCATGATGGTGAACCTGCGCGACAACCAGCAGAGCTGGGAACTTCAGCCCGACGGCCACTGGCTGCGCGTCAAGCCCGGCAAGGGCGAGGCGCCCTTCAATGCCCATGACTACTTCATGAATAATCCATCGCTCTCGGGGCGCGGCAGTTCGCTCACTGGCAAGAAGAGTGAAAATGGCGCAAAGGCCGACAAAAAGGACAGGAAGAAAGCGTGAGCGACTGGCATAAGGGATTTCAGACCGAGCCGCCGAAATACCGCCCCGTGGCGGTGGTGGACATCGGGTCAAACTCGGTCCGCCTCGTCGTCTATGACGGCTTGCGGCGCTCGCCCTCGCCCATCTTCAACGAGAAGATCCTCTGCGGTCTGGGCAAGGGCGTGGCCATCACCGGCAAGCTTAACGAGGCGAGCGTGACGCGCGCGCTGGCGGCCCTGCGCCGCTTCCGCACCCTGATCCGCCAGATGGGCGTGAAGCAGACCTTCGCGCTCGCCACCGCCGCGGCGCGCGAGGCGTCGAACGGCGAGGCCTTCATCGACAATGCCGAGAAGGCGCTGGGCGCCGGCATCCAGATTCTCTCCGGCAAGGAGGAGGCGCGCTGTGCCGCCCTGGGCGTCCTCTCCGGCACGCCCCAGGCCGATGGCGTGGCGGGCGACCTCGGCGGCGGCTCGCTGGAACTCATCGACATTCAGGACGGCAAATTGCGCGACGGCATCACCCTGCCGCTCGGCCCCTTGCGCCTCATCGACATGTCCGGCGGCAGCATCATCCGGGCCCGCGAGATCGTCGATGACTATCTGGCCAGGGCCAAGGTGCTGGAGCGCCTGCAGGGCCGCAGCTTCTATGCCGTGGGCGGCACCTGGCGCAACCTCGCCCGCCTGCACATGGCCCAGACCCGCTATCCCCTCCATGTGCTGCACAATTACACCATGACGCGCAACGACGCCGAAGGTCTTGCCGATCTCGTCGCCGGCCTGTCGGCGGCCTCGCTGAAGGACGTGAAGGACATTTCGCGCAGCCGCTCCGACACGCTGCCCTTCGGCGCTCTGGTGCTGGATCGGGTGCTGACATTGGGCCGGGCGCGCGATGTCGTCATGTCCATCTATGGCGTGCGCGAGGGCCTGCTCTATGCGCGCCTGCCGCGCCGCAAGAGCGGGGCCGATCCGCTGCTGTCATCGTGCTGGGACTTTGCCCGGCGCTATGCCCGCTCGCCCGCGCATGAGCTGGAACTCTGCGACTGGACCGACCAGATCTTCAACAAGAAGGCCATCGCCGAAACGCCGGAGGAACAGCGCCTGCGCTATGCCGCCTGCCTGCTCGCCGACATCGGCTGGCGGGCGCATCCCGATTACCGCGCCGAGCGCTCGCTGGGCATGATCTCGCAGGCTGCCTTCGTCGGCATCGATCATCCGGGGCGCGTGTTCCTCGCCATGACGGTCTTCTTCCGCTACGACGGCGAGGACGACGTGAGCGAGAGCCTGACGCGCCTGCTGGACGAGACCCATATTCAGCGCGCCGTTCTGCTCGCCCATATCTTCAAGCTTGCCTACATCCTCTCCGCTGCCATGCCCGGCATGTTGCCGAAGCTGGGCCTGACCCTGGAAGGCAAGACCAGGCTGGTCCTCACCATCCCGAAGAAATTGCAGGACCTGATGGGCGAACGCGTGGAAAAGCGCCTGGCGGCGCTGGCCGCCGAAATGGGCCGGACCCCCAAGGTGGTGATCAGGTAAGGGAAAGCTTTCACCGGCCCAGCAGTGAAAGGGGAGAGGGCGGGATGCCAGCGAACACCGGCATGGCAGGAGAAGTCACCCCGCCGGAACCACCGCCACCCTGCCGTTCCTGAAGCCGATCATGGCGCGGCCATGCTTCAGGTCCAGCGCCAGCTTGCCAAACACTTCGCGCCGCCAGCCCTTCAGCGTGGCCACATCGGCCTCGTCGCTTTCGGCCATGGCGTCAATATCGGCGCTGGTGGCAATGAGCTTGCCCGCGATGCCCTGCTGTTCGGCCACCACCTTCAGCGCCAGCTTCAGCACTTCCGCTGCTGCCTGCGCCGTCTCGCTCTTGTCGGTGCGGCCATCGTCCGGCGCGGGCACGGTCTTGGGGTCGCGCGCCAGCCCGTCCTTCACCGCCGCCAGAATGGCCTCGCCCTGGCGCGAATTGGCAAAGCCGCGGGGCAAGGCCCGCAAGGCGGCCAACTGCTCCTTGCTCTGGGGCATCTGGGTTGCCAGTTCCGCCAGCGCATCATCCTTCAGCACGCGGGCGCGCGGCACGTCCTTGGCCTGCGCCTCATGCTCGCGCCAGGCCGCCAGCGCCATGAGTACGCCCACCTGCTTGCGGTTGCGCAGCCGCGCCTTGATGCGCCGCCATGCTTCCGCCGGGTCGGTGCGATAGGTGTCGGGGTTGGCCAGCGTGGCGTTCTCTTCCTCCAGCCAGTCTTCGCGCCCCGTGGCGTCAAGCTGCTGCTGGAGCTTTTCATAGACCACCCGCAGGTGCGTCACATCCGACAGGGCATAGGCCAGTTGCTTCTCGGTGAGCGGCCGCCGCGACCAGTCGGTGAAGCGCGACGACTTGTCGATCTGCGCCTTGGCGAGCTTGCGCACGATGGCCTCATATCCCACCTGGTCGCCAAAGCCGCAGACCATGGCGGCAATCTGCGTGTCGAACACCGGATGCGGCACCTTGCCCGACAGGTTCACCATGATCTCGATGTCCTGCCGCGCCGCGTGGAACACCTTCAGCACGGCAGGATTGGCCATGAGCGCGAAAAAGGGCGCCAGGTCGATGCCGGGCGCGAGGGGGTCGATCAACCCGGCCTCGCTGGCGCCGGCGATCTGGATCAGGCACAGCACGGGGTAATAGGTGGTCTCGCGCATGAATTCCGTATCCACCGTGATGAACGCTTCGGTGGACAGGCGCTCGCACAGGCGGGCCAGCGCGGACGTATCGCTGATGAGTTGCATGGGCCCTAGCTCGCCTGATTTGGGGGCCGGGGTCAATGCCAAAACGGCAGCTGCGGTAAATTATCTTTGTCTTGGCATATCAGATAGTTGGAGAGAGTTCCGGACTCGGCTTCTCAAGCTGTGTCGAAGACCCGCGCAAAGATCGTATCGACATGCCTGGTGTGGTAGCCCAGGTCGAAGAGCGCCTCCAGCTCGACGGCCGACAGGTGGCGCGAGACTTCCGGGTCGGCCTTCAGGAGGTCGAGGAAGTTGCCCTCGCCGCGCCACACCGGCATGGCGTTGCGCTGCACGGCGGCATAGGACGCCTCACGGCTCATGCCCTTCTGGGTCAGCGCCAGCATGACGCGCTGCGAATGAATGAGCCCGCCCAGCCGGTTCAGGTTCTTCGTCATGTTGTCGGGATAGACCACGAGCTTGTCGATGACCCCCGCGAGGCGGCGCAATGCGAAGTCGAGATGCACCGTGGCGTCCGGCCCGATGCCACGCTCCACCGAGGAATGCGAAATGTCGCGCTCGTGCCACAGGGCCACATTCTCCATGGCGGGAAGGGCGGCGGAACCCACCAGACGCCCCACCCCGGTGCGGCGCCCGCGCCGC
>OEIV010000273.1_pt1 | contig 31571 bp, 14 predicted proteins | sample 1539231 | NCBI WGS metagenome assembly OEIV01 (sample SAMN03794762, study PRJEB22550) | activated sludge metagenome | feature: wastewater treatment plant; material: activated sludge; isolation source: Wastewater treatment plant of a petroleum refinery complex | place: Argentina: Buenos Aires ... | reverse complement strand
GCGATCATGGGCCGTCACCCCCGCTCAGAGAACGTGGGGGCGGTGCACCGCTTACAGAAGATCCTCGACGATCTGCCCGACATCATCCTGCGCTGTGCAAGTGCCTGGCGCCCGAGCGCAGTGGCGACGCCGGGCCCGGCGCCGGTTCGCTCAGTCAAGGTAGGCCGCAACGACCCCTGCCCCTGCGGGTCGGGCAAGAAGTACAAGAAGTGTTGCGGGGGAAGCGGGGCGGGGCCGGCGGTGCATTGAGGACGTGTGCCGGGTGCTCTCTGAGCACACGTCGGCCGCATTCCATAACGCGGAATATGCGATTTCGCCTAGCCTCCTATCAAGTTGAACGACGCCCAGTAGAAGGGATGGCGTCCGGCCCCTCCCCGAATTGAACAGTTCTGCAAATCAGCGTCTATGACGAAGCCTAGTTAGCCGCTTTTCAGCATCGACGTCGCCACTGGCAGCGGCTCGACGATACCAGTAGAGCGCTTGTGAAATATCTTTGGGAACACCACTTCCATCCTCGTACATCGTGCCGAGGGTGTACTGAGCCAATGCTAACCCTTGGCCGGCAGCCTTGCGAAACCAAACCGCTGCCTCGCTCCGGTTCCGTTCAGTGCCCTCGCCTTTCGCATACGTTAAGCCCAGATTGTATTGCGCTTCGGCGAGACCTTGCTCAGCAGCTTTCCGATACCAGATCACGGCTGCGGCTTTGTCCTGCGCGATGCCGTCACCATTCCAGTACATGAGGGCCAGATTGAACTGCGCGTCCGCGTCTCCTTGCTCGGCAGCCTTACGGAGCCAATCGACAGCGGCGGCCTTGTCCTTCGCGACGCCATTGCCTTTGTTATACATGACGCCAAGATTGAGTTGAGCCTTCGCGTTTCCTTGCCCAGCAGCTTTGCGATACCAGGTCACGGCTGCGGCCTTGTCCTGCGCGATGCCATCGCCATTGGCGTACATGTGGCCAAGATTGGATTGAGCTGGGGCATAGCCTTGCTCGGCGGCTTTGCGATACCAGCTCACGGCTGCGGCTTTGTCCTGCGCGACGCCTTCACCATTGCTGTACATGCTGCCGAGATTGAATTGAGCATCCGCGCTTCCTTGCTCGGCAGCCTTGCGATACCAGGTCACGGCTGCGGCTTTGTCCTGCGCGATGCCCTCACCAGTCTCGTGCATGACGCCGAGATTGAACTGGGCTGCGGCATTGCCTTGCTCGGCAGCCTTGCGATACCAGCTCACGGCTGCGGCTTTGTCCTGCGCGATGCCATCGCCATTCCTGTATATGACACCGAGATTGTTTTGGGCTTCGGCGAGACCTTGCTCAGCAGCTTTCCGATACCAAGTCACGGCTGCGGCTTTGTCCTGCGCGATGCCATCGCCATTGTCGTACATGACGCCGAGATAGAACTGGGCCGTCGCGTGTCCTTGCTCGGCAGCCCGAAGTGGCAAAAGCTTTTTCTCGGCCTGCTCACATTGGTCTGCAAAAATAAGGGATGCGCATTCTTCGACCCAAATTTGGACTACCGCTTCCACTATGAACGCTCGGGCGTCAGGTTGTTCCTTTGCGAGCTGTTGCCAGTTGTCGGTATTGACAAGGTATGAGATGGCCATGGCAATTTCTTTGGGTTGATACTTCCCACGCCATAGGTCAGCGAAGTGCTTCGCCGCTCCACGCGGTGTGGAGGATGCGTCTTCTGATTCCCCTGCCGCATTGCGAGCGGACGGAGGAGAACTACCGGTTGCCCGCGCAGTGGTGCCCGCGGCTATTGCAGATTTGCCCGCCGGAGTCAGTTTTTCTGCTGCAATCTTCCGTACCTCGCCGGCAAAGCTGCTGCCGTTTTTCTTAGCACTTTCCAGCGCGCCCCTCAGCAGCGACACCCATTCCGGTGTCGGCACACAATCGCCGCGTGCCTTCGCCTCCAGCAGCTCGGTGTCGACGGGGTTCAGTCCGCCCTTTGGTTCAATGACGAATATCGAAGCGGTCTTGGCAGTTTCCTTCTTCCCGGGAGGGCAGATCGCCGGAAGGCGGATCGTGGGCGGACGGGCGATGGTTGTGACTTTCAAGCGGCGGTGCTTCTTGGGGTCCGTGCCGCGACTGGTGTCGACAAGCTCAACAGCAGTGCCGGGCTTCAAGTCAGCGACCGCTTTCGCGAGATCGGCTCCGTCTGAAATGGCTTTGCCGTTGACCGTCGAGATAAGCATTCCCGGCTCTAGTATTCCGGCCGAGGGACCCAACTGCATGACTCCGGCAATTCTTGCGCCATTGCCCGGTCTGTCTGATTGGCCCAGCACAACCCCAAGCCAAGCAACGCCACTACTTTCCGTGAACCCAAGCGGTGGCTCATGACCTAGAGAAGATTCGTTTGGTGCCGGGGGCGGCTGTTTTTGGGCGCTCTCGCGCGGCGATTCCGGCTTGGCACCTGCTTGAGCTTCCAGTCTCGCGGAGAGTTTGACAGCAGCGTCGGTACCCTGTGCCGCGGCTTTTCGGGCCCAGTCGAGTGCCAGAGCCCGATCCTGTTTCACACCGTCGCCGAGCGCGTACAGAATCGCAAGATTGAGCTGCGCATTGGCAAAGCCGAGGTTCGCCGCCTTGAGGTACCAAGAAGCCGCCTCGGCCGAGTTCTTGGCCACGCCGTCGCCGTTCGCATACATGACGCCAAGGTTGAACTGCGCTTCCGGATAGTTCTGGTCCGCCGCCTTCAGATACCAGGCCAATGCGGCTTTCTTGTCCTTCGCAACGCCTTCGCCACTCGAGAGCATGACCGCGGCGTTGAATTGCGACGCCGCGTCCCCCTGCTTGGCCGCCTTCAGGTACCAGGCAAGCGCTGCCGCGAGATCTTTGCCAACACCGTCACCGGCGGCAAACATGACGCCGACATTGTGTTGGGCCTGCACATCGCCTTTCTCGCCTGCCTTGAGAAGCCAACTGAATGCTTCAGCCTTGTTCTGTGGAACTCCGTCACCCTTCTGGAGCAGGATGCCGAGATTGAACTGAGCGTCAACGTTGCCCTGGGCGGCGGATTTTCGAAACCATTGCACAGCCGTAGCGTTGTCTTTCTTCACACCCTGACCGTTAGCAAACCGGACGCCGATCTCGTATTGAGCTTTCGCATCTCCACGCTCGGCCTCCGACATGAGCTTGTCGGTCGTGACAGCCGCTGGCGGTGCCGAGGGCGGGCTGCCAGCGGTGCTCAGCTCCTGCAGCTTCAGCTTTGACGGCGAATAGCCCCGGTCGGCGGATTTCTGATACCAACTGCGTGCCTCGTCGATATTCTTCTCGATACCCGTGCCCTTCTCATACGCGAGCGCCACGTTGAACTGGCTTGGAAGGTGTCCCTGCTCAGCCGCCTTGCGGAACCAGATGACTGCCTCCTGCGGTGCCGCGGCGATGACCTTGCCTTCCAACAGGAGAGTTCCAAGTCGATCCTGGGCGAATGGCTCTCCCTGCTCGGCGGCCTTCCGATACCACGTCGCAGCCTCTGCCTGATTTTGCGGAACGGAGATGCCGTAGTCGAGCATGCTTCCGACATTGAACTGAGCCTTCGCGTGACCCTGCTCCGCGGCCGCCTTGTGCCATCTGAATGCGTCTGTCTTGCTCGGCGGTACGCCCTCGCCGCGATCATAGCGAATTGCAAGCTCGTACTGGGAGGCTGCGTTGCCGGTCTCGGCCGCGGCGATTAACGCCTTGATGGCGCCAGACAACGGCATCGGTGCCCCTGGAGTGCCTGTTGTCGATGGCTTTGACAGGGCGGCATCCTCGGGCTTGTTGGATGCCGAGGTCTGCTCCAATCGTGCGACAGCAGCTTCCGCTTTGGCGTGTCCCTGAGCCGCCGCTTTACGGTACCAGCCGACTGCTGCGGCTCTGTCTTGCGCGATGCCGTTACCATTCTCATTTATGACGCCGAGATTGAACTGAGCATTCGCGCTTCCTTGCTCGGCGGCTTTGCGATACCAAGCCACCGCGGTGGCTTTGTCCTGCGCGATGCCGTCACCATTGTCGTACATGTGGCCGAGATTGAACTGAGCCTTCGCATTTCCTTGCTCGGCGGCATTCCGATACCATGTCACTGCTACGGTTTTGTCCTGCGCGATGCCGTCACCATTGTCGTACATGAGGCCGAGATTGAACTGAGCCTTCGCATTTCCTTGCTCGGCGGCTTTGCGATACCAGCTCACGGCTGCGGCTTTGTCCTGCGCGACGCCTTCACCATTGCTGTACATGCTGCCGAGATTGAATTGAGCATCCGCGCTTCCTTGCTCGGCAGCCTTGCGATACCAGGTCACGGCTGCGGCTTTGTCCTGCGCGATGCCATTGCCATTGTCGTACATGACGCCGAGATTGAACTGGGCTGCGGCATTGCCTTGCTCGGCGGCTTTGCGATACCAGCTCACGGCTGCGGCTTTGTCCTGTGCGATGCCCTCACCAGTCTCGTGCATGACGCCGAGATTGAACTGGGCCGCAGCGTATCCCTGCTCGGCAGCTTTGCGGTACCAGACCACGGCCTGAGACTTGTCCGGTGCGACGCCAGAGCCCGCGTAGTAGATTTCGCCAAGCTTGTATTGGGATGCGGGGTCACCACGTTCTGCCGCTTCTCTATAGAATGCCGCTGTTGCGGCCTTGGTGTGTGAAACGCCCGCGCGGGGAGCACTGCCGGCAAGAGGTTTCGCTTCCACCGCTGGCGCGACAGCGGTCTGCTCTTGGACCTTCTGCTTCGCCTCGGCAATGTCCTTCTGAGCCAAGTCATCGCCTGCGTCGGCCGCGCGGCGCAAAAAGTCATCAGCGGCTCTCTCGTCCTTCGGAATTCCTATGCCTTCCCTCAGGAAGATGCTGTAATTGAACATTCCCCGTGGTAGGCCGCCTTCCGCCGCTCGCTTGAATTGAATGGCGGCCTCACGCGTGTCTTTGGGAACATCTTCGGCTCTAGTGTAGAGTACGCCGAGATCATTGGCCGCCATCAAGTGACCTGAGTCGGCAGCCTTTCGATACCAGGCGAGTGCATTTGGTACGCTTTTCGGAATACCGTCTCCCTTCAATAGCGCCGCCGCAAATCTGAACATTCCATCTGCATTGCCGAGTTCTCCGGCTCGGCGAAACCATTGGGCAGCCTTCTGGGCATCTCTTGTGGCGTGCTTGCCGTCGTTATGGAGGCGCCCAAGATTGTAAGCTGCGACGTGAAGACCCTGACCCGCTGCGAGCGAGTATAGAGCGATGGCCTTGTCGGTTGCATCCGAACGTGCCCCTACGCCATCGATATACAGGGCTGCAAGATTGTTTCTTGCCACAGCTTGACCGCTTTCTGCCGCGATTTCGTATTGCTCGAGTGCCTCCAACTTGCGATCGCCCCGGTCCAATGCACGTCCGAGCTGAAAGCGAAGACGCGGGATACTTGGATTTGCTTCCACCGCCTTGCTGCAGGCGTCGATCGCTTCGGCCGCCTTCAAGTCATCCACCGGCACGCCAGGAACACCGATTGGCCGCGTAGCATCCAGTGGAGAAGCAGCAAGCTGGTCGCACGATGCTTCGAAAGCTTGAGAAGGCAGCGCGGCGGCTGCTGCGCTTTCTAAGGGCTTTGCTGCTGGGGGTCCTTGAGCGACGGGCACGCTTTGCGAGACTTGCTCGGGATCGCCTTGCACTCGGTATCCCTTGGCCAGTGCCTCGGCGACGTATTTCTTTCCGAGAAGGATATCATGGTCAGCCAATTCCTGGTTCGTGTGGAGGGTGCCAAGGACATAAAGCGCTTCGGGGTGGCCGCTGGCCGCAGCGGCCTTAATTCTTTCAAGAATGACGCCCTGCTTCGACGATCTGACAAAATGAAAGTATGTCTTCAGCCAGTTCGGACCAGCAGGTGCTATGGAGGACGACCAAGCATCGGCCAGTGTCTCGTGGACCCTGCGGATGCCATTTTCGCCGGCCTTTTCAAGCCAAGAAACGCCAGATGGCGCATCGCGCGGCGTGCCTTCGCCAGAAAGCAGCATTTCACCCATGCGTGCCATGGCCAAGGGCAAGTCGGCTGCTGCGGCGGCCTGGTACCATTTGAACGCAGATGGCAGCTCCTTCCTGTTGGCCGATGCCGGATGCCTCCCGCTTTCGTACCGCTCCGCAATGAAGTACATTGAGAGAGCATGCCCCTGGTTCGCTGACAGCGCGTAGAGTTTGGCAGCTTCGTCACGATTGCCGGAAAGCTCGACTGCTCTGGCTAGCTGGAATCTAAGTCGCGCAATTTCTGGATGCTTCTCCACGGCTTCCCGACAGGCTTCAAGAGCCACATGGAGCGTGACGTCGTCATCAGCGAGGCCGGGAACATTCCGCGGTTTGCTCGGATCCAGCCGCGAGGCAGCGGCGGCATTGCACCTGTCCGCGGCAGTCGACCGAGGCGCAGACGACTGCTGCGCAAGTCGAAAACCCTCTTTCACTTCATCAGCCAATGCCGAAAAAGAGGTCAGCGGCAACAGTGCAGCAAAAGCACATGCTACAGAAGCACGGTTCACCATTTCGAGCCTCCGAGTTAAGTTTGCGCGTTGCAGTCGAGGGATTGGGGCTACCCAGCGTTCGAGCCTTCTTGACCGTCCGCCCAAAGCCTCCTCTAATCCGCTTCCGCAACTCCCGGATCAATTACACCAGATGGGAATCTCAGTGGCCCCGTCGGGCTGCACAGTCCCTCGAATAGCCTTGAATAGGTACTCCCTTCCTTCGAATAATATTGGTTGGTCTCCCCTCCACTTCCAATCCGGTCTCCTGGTGGCACCGACGTGAATGCAAACTGCTTCCGAGTTGATATGAACAGCGTCGCGCTGCCCGCTCTTCACGGTGGCTGATGGAAAGTAGGTGCCAGCCAGCATCTTCATGAAGCCAACACCAGCCTTCTCAGGCTTCACGAAGCCAGGCAATACCGACCAGCCCGCTATACGGCGACTTCTGCTTGCCTCGTCAAAATAGGCCACTAAGACGACCACGTCGTCTTTGCACTCATTCGACAGCAGAATGCGTCCGGCTCTGGGCATTGCAGAAGGTGGCGATCTGGCCTCGCGCTCATCACGATCACGGAGCCGCTCAGCCTCACGAACGATGTCGTCGCCATTCCGCCGAAATTGCTGTTCCCGAGCGTCGAAGCTAAACGCGGGCGTAGGGAGGACGGAAAAAAGGAGCGCAAGAGAAAACAAAAGGGTAGCGAACATGTCATCTCCTCTCGTGTTGAAACGCTGCTAGCGCTCGACCCGAACGGCTACTCCCCGCAGTAGCCGCAGTCCATGAAGCAGTTGTACTGTGATGTGCAGCTGCGCCGACAGCACTGCCTCTTCGGCTTCGTTGTGGCGTCGTTGGAGCTGCTGCCGCCAGAGGCAAGGCCGCCGACAATCGCTATGCCGGCCAGAATGGCCATGGCGCAGGCCCCAGGGTTCTTGTCACACCAGCTCTGAGGGCGTGGCTTAATCGGACCATCGGCGGCTGCGCTGGCCGGCTGCGGTGTAGACTTGATGCACTTGCGACCGGATTGCCGCTCGAGTTCTACGATGCGAGAGCGGTAGGCACTCCGCAGACACGCGAGTTCTTCACCGCAAGCGTCGCGGGCGGCAATCCAGTTCACTTCATCTGCCTCCACGCGCGACCGTCCTGTCCCTGAGAGCCGTTGCTGTTCGGCAACGAACATGAGGTCTTCGCAGGCATCGAGCACCCACAGCTCCTGCTGCCGACAAATGATCCTCTCGGAGACACTACTCGCGCGGTCACACCATGCTGGCCGTTCCTGTGCATAGCTAGGATAGCTGAAGAGCGGCAGCGCCAGAAGCAGCAGGGCTGCACGAATGAGGTGGCGGCAACTTGCCATAGTGTGCTCCAAATATCTGTGTGCCGATACGAACTATCTTGAGCAGGTGCTGGGCTTTGCTCTTGCAAGGGCGCTCCCGAATTGAGCGGCGGAGCCGCTTTCCAATTTTTGTTGAGTACTTGTCAGCGTGGACAGGTAACACTCGGCAACCGCCGCACGATCGCTCCGGTTTAGCGGAGATTTGGGGTAGGGTTTGATATAGGGGTTAAAAAACACTCCGTCGCGACTGTACTGGCCTGCAATCGCGATGGACAGGTTGTTTCTGAATTTTCCGTTGTGATAAGCGAGGTATGCTATCGCTGTATCGAGCAGCATGCATAAATCACGCGTCTGGCTCCCGGAAAGCAGGCAAGGTTGAGAGCCGACTGAGGAGTGGGCACATTCTCCACTCTCTTTTCTAACGAGAGTCTGAACAAGTCCGAAAAACTCGGCCTCCGGCAGCATGCTCGACTGTTGTCGCTGTTGCCCCGAATGCGTGCCGACGAGGATTCCAACGACCCGACCGCAAAGATCAAGCATGGGGCTGCCGCTCGCGCCGACGCCGGCAGGAAGCTCCAAGAGCCAGGCTCCGTCACCGGCAGAGGTGTTCGTGATCGCGCCGGACTTGAAGCTCCACTTTCCGCCGGGATAACCGGCGTATGTAACTTGAGCACCCTCCGAAATGGCTGCGCTCGGTGCGATTGGCAGGGGCTGAGTCTGGGGAGCATTGATCATCTGGATGAGTGCAACGTCTCGAATGCCGTACCTCAAGAGTTCTGCGCGGTAGCCGGTTCGAGTGCCCTCCAAATATACAGTAATATTCGGCGCATAGTCGGCCGGGGGCTTTATGAGCTTGCCATTTTCATCGCGACTGATGCCGTTAATGACATGGGCCGCAGTCAGCAGATGGCCTTGTGTGGTCACAACGAAGGCCGTTCCTTGGGGCGAGTATTTCCAGTGTTCGCCAGACTTCGATTCGAATGAGACGCTGATTTTTGCGATCGACGGCCGCGCTTTTCTTGCTGCTGCGGCGATATCGCTGAAATCCTGCGCGGGCGTTGGTGTGGGATGAATGAGGAGAATCGCCGCAGGAACGAACCAGAGGCTGAAAACGCGAAGCGGAGACATGACGGGAACCTATTGCATAGTTTTCAGGGAGGTGTGTGGCTAGTCGCCCCCGTATACGCCGGGGACATTGATCATACGAATTTCTTGGTTCCGGTTGATCAGCTGCTTTGGTGAAACCCAGAGCGATCGTCGCGTGCTGGAGTCGCCATCGAGCGGAATGCCAAGCGATTGGAATGTTGCCAGCCAAACTAGCTTGGAGCAATAAAATCCGCTTGTATCGGTCAGATCAAAATTCCTGAAATTGTAGTCACGCCCGACATACTCGCGTGCCTTCGTTGCGACGCGGGCCCTGTCGGATGGGTCGGCGTATTTCCTGAGGCGGCCCTGCCAGATAAGGTGGTCATCGTGGTCCTTGAGCCACTCGTCATAGGGCCTAGCGACGACACCATTCTTGAAAGAGCTGAATGCGACGTCGATCGAGGATTGCGACGTGGGGCGTGCCTCTATGATCATCAATGTCCCGTTTTGCACATCGACGATCGCGACGTGGCCAACAGATGGACTGCCTGAGTAGGGAACGGGATCGGTGGGCCGCCGGCCCTCGAAATAGATGGTCCGGAAGTCCTCAAGGCTCATCGCTCTCAGTGCGACTGCGCCTTGCCGTTCGGCCGCGTGTGGTGAAGCAAGAAGTTGCCGGGTCAGTTCGTCGCGAGTAGTGGCCCACGAGCGAGCCTGTTGCTCCGCCATGGTATCGCCGCTGCCGTACGGGATGAAAGCATCGCGTCGCGACGTCCAAAGAAAATCGCCAGCCTGGAGCCCCTTTCGGGGTGGATGCTGGAACGTGGTCGTAGCTTCGGACCTGCTCCGGCGACTGGACAAAGCCGTGGCGATCCCGCCGCTTGCGACAAGCAAAAAGGCTCTACGCGACCACATTCTGACGCCCCTCACGGCCAAAATTGCCAAAGCATGCTCCGGATCAATATCTCAGCATCATGACGGCTCGTCCATCGCGAGAAGAGTATGCATGCGGATCGGCCCTGAAGCGATATCTTCTGAGATCCTCGAGCTTGATATGGAAATCGACTGATCCAGGATACGGTGTCTACGTGGGGTTCGACTTCAATGCTCGCGTTCCAGCGCAGTCGTGGATGGTGTCCGACTTACCGGAGAAATCACGTCGAGTGACTGCTCGTGATCGTTGTGGGCGCAGTCAGAGCCAACAACGACGACACAGCCCCCGGCGGATTGCCGAGCAGCAGGCCGGCCATGAATGCGAAGAAGATCGTCGCGGAGGGGAAGATCAGGCCGCTAAGCGCGTAGACGGCGATGCCGACGAGGAATACGGCGGCACCTGCCAGCAGGTTCTCGATTAATCCACCGGCCTCCGCGCGGTAGGAGACCGACGCAACCCGCAGCGCACGGCGCCCGATGAGCCAGCCGAGCAGCGTCGTCGCAACGAGCAGAATAGCCTCGATCCAGATCGGCAAGGTCTTCACCTCTCGGCCGTCGATGAGTTGGGCGAGGATCTGCGCGTGGATGAGCACGCCCGGCACCTTGTTGCGATCGCTGACCGAGAGCGGCGTCAGGTGCCGGTCGCGATCGCCGAATGCGCCCCCGATGAGCACGATGCGCCCGCGCAGGTAGTTCTCCCAGCCCGTGCCGAACAGCGCGGCGACCGGTGCGCCGGGGTCGTGGGTGGCAACGCGCAGAACGGGCACCGGATGCGATTCAAGCCCGGACGCCGGCGGCCGCTGCCAGTCGATCAGCTCGGCCTTGGTCGTAGGAGCGGATTTGCGCAGTTTGGCGGCGTCGGCGAGCGCTTCGGCGATGCCTTTTCGGAATGGCTTCTCCGTCGATGGCGGCATGCGGTGGCGGATCACCTGGTCGCCGATCATGAAGCGCCCCTGGTCCTCCGCGTTGACGAAATAGAGATGCGCCGCCGGCTGCCCCGCCTCGGCGATGAAGCGTTCCTGATAGGCGAGGGCCTGCTCCGGATCGCGGTCGCGAAGCACGGACCGCTTGTCGATCGCCCCGATCACGACCGGAATTTTCGTGTTCTTGAGCGCCGCGATGAGGGCCTTGTCGTCGTCAGGCACGGTCGCGCGGTCGTAAAGGAAGTCGAGGCCGATCGCTTTGGCGCCCGCGGCCTCGAGTGCCGATATCAGTTGAGCTTGCAGCGCGCGGCTGACCGGCGAGAGCGAGGCGTAGCGGTCGAGGCTCGTCTCGTCGATGGTGACGACCGTGATGTCAGTGCGTGGCTTGTCCGGCCGGCCGGCGAAGTGCGCCGTGCGCCAGTCGTAGGTCCAGGCGTCGGGCGACCGCATCCAGTCGGACAGGTTGGCGAAGTGCGCCATGCCGACCAGGGCCAGCGCTACGAGCACGGCGAGCGCCGTCGCGATCTTGAGCGGTACGGCTGCGTTGCCTTGGCCCTCATCCGCGGACCCACCCCACTTCCGCATCTTGCCCCGTGCCCGCTCGACTTCGACTGCCCTGACGATATCCAGGCCAATGGCGCGCGACAACATCGAATGCACGCGGACCGTCGATGGTGCTGTCACAATTCAAGGCTGATTGTTGTCAGCCCACTCGGATGCGTGAGGCACTTGTCATTTCACGGACACTCTGGCTCAGATATGCTGGACGGGTAAGGGCAATCGGCGTGGCGGCGGCGATGGACATCGGGGAGCAGACGCAGGGCGGTGGGACGGTTGCAGCTCACGCGGCAGCAGAGCCGGGACACCGCGGGCAGGCGGCCGGCCGCCTAGTCGCCCAGTTCCTTGTCGTGCTGGCACTGGCCGCGGCGATTGCCGTCGCTCTGCTCGGCTGGGCGCGCAGTGGTCTGCCGGGTCTCGAGGCGCCGGATCGCTATTTCTACGACCTCCGCCATGTCTGGCTGGCGCGGTCTCCCGCCACGGCACGGCCCGAGCTGGCCGTCGTTTCGTTGACCGACCGCTCGATCGCCGGCTACCCCGCCATCCAGCCCATCGACCGGGGGCTGCTCGCCCGGCTCGTCACCGAGTTGACGGTCGGCGGCGCGCGCGTCATCGGGCTCGACCTCCGTTTCGACCGCGCCACGGAGCCCGCAAAGGACGCGGCGCTGGCCGCGGCGATACGGGCGGCGGGAGGCCGCGTCGTCGTCGGCGTCATCGATGCGCGATCCGGCGCGCCCGAAAATGCGCTCGCCTTCCAACGTGAGTTTCTGGCGCTGGCCGGCAATCCGCGCACCGGGCATCTCTATTTCGACCGCAAGAAGCAGGGCTTCGGCCAGCCCGACCTCGCCGTGCGGTTCATCGCCCGCCGGACCGGAAACAGTGCGGAGGTCCAAACCAGCTTCGGCGAGGCGCTTCTCGAGGCTTTCGGTGCGACCGTCCACGACGTCGGGCAATCGGTCGTCGCCAAGAACGGTGAGGTCGGGCCGCACATCGCGTGGCTGGCGCCCAAGGCCGCGGACGGCTCGGACACATTCACACGCATCGAGGTGCCGCCTTCCGCGGCTGGCAGTGCGACAGAGCCGCTCATTCCGAAGCCGCTGCAAGCGGTTCTCGCCGACCGGATCGTCATCGTCGGCGGGGCATTCCAGGATTTCGACCGCCACCTCACGCCGTTCTCGGCCTGGGACGGGGCGCGCATGACTGCGGCAGAGGTCCACGCGCATATCACGGCGCAGCTGAAGGACGGTCGCCGGCTCACCGGCCTGGAGTGGCGCCAGGAGGCGGTCCTGCTCGGGGCCATCGCGTTCGTCGGCTTGGTGCTCGGATATCGGCGGCGCATGCAGGGCGGGCTCGGCGACTATGCGCTCCTGACCATCATCCTCGTGCTGGTCGGCGGTGCGGCGTTCAGCCTTTATGGCGTCATCCTGCCGTCGGACACCATGTTCTATGCCGCGCTGGCGAGTATCGTGATCGGCCACAACGGACTGCGCTGGACCCGCTCGATCCTGCGCGGACGAATGCCGAGGGTCAGGTAGCGCCGATTTTTCGTGTTGAGGGAGCCGTCCCGCGGGCTCTTCGAAGGTTGGAGGTACGAATGTCCAGTGATGCCAATTGCAGATTGCCCGCCCGAGTTGGAACTCTGCTCGTCGCGCTGTCGACCCTCCTGCTCGCGGCAGCGACCAGCGCACAGGCGGAGCTCGTCGTGTCGACGATCACCAAGGCGCCCGGCATCGAGGTCGGCGCCAAGTTCCCGGACGACCACACCTTCGATCTGCCCGAGGGGGCCGAGATGAAGCTGCTGCGCACGCCATCGGGCGCGCAGTTTGAGATGCGCGGCCCCTTCAAGGGCACGCTCGAGAAGTTCAACAAGGACTGCAACGGCTGGGTCGCCTTCACCCACGCCTACTGCAAGACCAAGTCGGCGGGCGACCAGCTGCCGGTGGGCGGGACGAGGGGTGCGGTCAAGCCGCAGAACTGAAGGACGAGAGAGAGCTTCGGCGATAGCGAGGGGGCATGCGTGGTCGGTGGATAGCCTGGAATCTCATGCTGATGTGTGCGCTGGGGTTTGCACTGTCCGAGCCGGCAGTGGCGCAGACCTTGGCCGAGGCCGACCAGCTCAACGCCGAGGTGATCCGACTCTATGAGGCGGGCGAGCACGACAAAGCAATTTCCTTGGCGCAACAGGTGGTGACCTCTTTTGAAGCGTCTCTTGGACCTGATCATGAAGAAGTTGGAAGGCTGGTCGCATTTCTTGCGTTTCTGCATCGAAGACAGCTCAAGTATGTGGAAGCCGTGCCGCTCTATGAACGAGCGCTCGATATAATCGAAAAGGCGCGAGGCTTGGCGCACGCCGAGGCCATCGCTGCTCTCACAGATCTAGCTCAAGTCCACCGATTGAATGATCGCTTCGATGATGCCGAGATCCACTTGAAGCGCGCGATAGCTAGAGCTGACGAGGCGTCTGGATATAACGAGCGGGCGGACCTTTTGGCGCCTCTCTATACTCTCGCCGAGCTATACGTGAACCAACGCCGTTTTCACGAGGCGGAAGGATTGTTGAGGCGGGCCATAGCTCTCCAGGAGCGATTTCAGACTTCGAAGCCCGAAGACGCCGCCGAAGTGCTGACTTTGCTCGGGAGCGTCTTTGTCACGTTGGGTCGCTTTGCGGAGGGTGAGTCCATCCTAAAACGCAGTCTCGCATTGCTCGAAAGTGCGTCAGGTGTCGAGCATGTCGATGCAGCCCACTCTCTGAATTGGCTCGCCATGGTCTATGGCTTTCAGGAGCGTTTTCAGGAAGCCGAGCTATTGCACCGTAGAAGTCTTGCTATCCGCGAGCGGTCCCTCGGGAGCGGCGATATCAAAGTCGCCGAGAGCATCAACAACCTCGGCGAAATGCTACGTTTGCAGGGGCGCTACGTCGAGGCAGAAGCGCTACTCGAGCGAAGCTTAGCAATTAGGCATTCCAAATTAGGTGGCGAACATGCGCTGGTGGGGCAGTCGTACAACAACTTGGCAGCGGTCTATCGCGGGCAGCTTCGTCTTGATGACGCGCGGCGACTGTATCGGCGGTCTTTAGAAATTCGGGTAAAATCGTCGGGGGGCGACAGTCTTGATGTTGCCGAATCAATCAATAACTTGGCTGAACTTGATCTTGCGCAACGCCGTTTCGTTGAGGCCGAACATCTTCAGCGGCAAGCACTGGTCATCTTCGTCCGGGAGTGGGGAGCCGACCATCCGCATGTTTTTACATCATACAGCAATCTCGCGTTTTCTCTGCTGCCGCGGAGCGCGGTTCTTGCGGCCGAGGCCTTTCGGGAATCTACGGAGATATTGAAACGACGTGTCGAGCGTGGTCACAGAAGTACTTCAAATGCGATCCAGGCGTCAGAAGCGCAGGCAAACGCGTTCGCCTTCGTAGGTCTTGTCAAAGCAACGCATCGTTTCAGCTCCACAGAACGCGACGAGGCCTCGCAGCGCAATTCGGAGATGTTCGAGTCCGCGCAGTGGGGTGTCGGTTCCGAGGCAGCGGCATCGCTTGCACAGATGTCCGCCCGCTCGGCTGGCGGATCACCGCAACTCGCCACATTGGTGCGCGAGCGGCAGGACCTCGTCGCTGAGTGGCACGGGAAGGACAAGCTGCTGATCGCAGCAAAGAGCGAACTTCCTGCCAAGCGCAACTCAGCTACGGAGAAAGCGCTTAGCGATCGTCTCGCCGCAATCGAAACGCGGCTCGGTGAGATCGATGCCCGCCTCACCAAGGAGTTTCCCGACTACACGGCCCTGACGAACCCCAAGCCGATCTCGGCTGCTGACGCACAAGCGAGCCTGCGCGAGGGCGAGGCGCTGGTCTTGTTCCTCGATACCGATGACCGCTTCAAGCCGCTCCCCGAGGAGACCTTCGTCTGGGTCGTGACCAAGACCGACATGAAGTGGGTGCGCTCCGATCTGGGCACGGGGGCGCTCCAGCGCGAGGTCACGGCACTGCGCTGCGGCCTTGATCCGAGTGCATGGGCCGATCCGTCGAAATGGAGCGAGAAGACCGACGAGGATCGTCAACGCAAGCAGGCGCAGCAGGCCCGCCGTGAGGGCTGCATCAAGGCGACCGGCGTCACCGTCTCCGACGATGTGCTGCCGCCGTTCGACGCCGCCCGCGCACACAAGCTCTACAAGGGCCTCTTCGGTGAGGTCGAGGATATGATCCGCGGCAAGCACCTGCTGGTCGTGCCGTCCGGCCCGCTGACGCAATTGCCGTTGCAGGTGCTGGTGACGGAGCCGCCTTCCACGGACACCGCGCTCAAGGACATCGCTTTTCTCGGCGCACGCCAGCCGATCACCGTGCTGCCGTCAGCCGCGAGCCTCAAGTCGCTGCGCGGCGATGCCAAGCCCAGCCGGGCGAGCGAGCCGTTCATCGGCTTCGGCAATCCCGTGCTCGCCGGCAATCCGAACTGCGGCAAGATCACCATCCCGGATCGCTGCCCGAACGATCCCGCGCCCGCTACCGAGGCGGCTTCGCGCATGCTGGGTCGCCTCGTCGCGAGCCTCAACACGGTGACGGCCTACTTCAACCGCAGCGGCCAGGCCGATGTCGAGAGCGTCCGCAAGCTCTGCCCGCTGCCCGATAGCGCGCACGAGCTGTCGTGCGTCGCCAAGAGCCTCGGTGCCGGGGCCGACAGCATGGTGATCGGCCCGGCGATGACGGAGCCCGCCGTGCGCCGCGCCAAACTCGAGCGCTATCGGGTCCTGCACTTCGCCACGCACGGCCTGCTCGCCGGCGAGATGTCCGCGATGGCCAAGGGCAAGGCCGAGCCCGCGCTGGTCTTCACGCCTCCCAAGGTCGCCAGTGATGAGGACGACGGGCTCCTGACCGCCAGCGAAATCACGACACTGAAGCTCGATGCCGACTGGGTCGTCATGTCGGCGTGCAACACGGCTGCTGGCGGCGCATCCGGGGCCGAGGCACTCTCGGGCCTCGCCAAGGCGTTCTTCTACGCCGGCGCCCGGGCGCTGCTGGTGTCGCACTGGCCGGTGAACTCGTATGCCGCGACCATGCTGACCAGCACGACATTCGCGGAATTGAAGCGCGACCCTAAGATAGGCCGCGCCGAAGCCTTCCGCCGCGCGATGGTGTCGCTTATCAACGACAAGGATCGCCCTTGGGCTGCGCACCCGTCTGTATGGGCGCCATTCGTGGTGGTGGGCGAAGGCGGGGCCGGTTGAGGCGAAGACAATGCCATCGTTGGCAGGTCCGGCGGATCGCTTTTGAATTGAAGTTGTGTCGTGGGCCTTGGAATTGGGAGTTTTCGTCGGGAGTACCTTTATGCGGTTCCTTTCTTCAATTGTTGCGCTGCTCATATTGTTTATCGCTGCGCCGGCCTATGCCAAGCCCAGCTTCGACTGCGGTACGGCGCGCTTGCCCGCTGAGCTGACGATCTGCCGCGTCATCAATCTCGGCGACATGGATGCTCAGATCGCAAGCCAATTCAGCGAGATCATGAGCCTTGCGACCGAGGCGGATAAGGGCGAGCTCAAGAGCGAGCAGCGGGCGTGGCTGCAGCAAAGGAATGCCTGCGGCGCTGATATCGGCTGCCTGCTTACAGTGATGCCCGAACGCCGTCTGGCCCTCGGACGCAAGCTTGATGAGATGCGAAAAAGGGTGCCGTCGTGGACCCTATTCAAGCCGAGCTTCACCTGTACCGAGCGTAGCAAGGACGTCGAGAAAGCCATCTGCGGCGATGAAGTCCTGGCTCGGTCGGATCGCGAGCTGGTCGAGTCCTACAAGAACGCTCTCGAACGCGTCGGCGTACAGGGCGTCGACCAGCTGAAGACTGCGCAACGAGCCTGGGTTGCCAAGAGAAACAGCTGCGGGTCCGACGGAGACTGCATCTCGCGGGCAATGCGAGATCGGATCGCCGAATTGGAGAATGTGCTTGGACCGGCTCCTGCCGTTCCTCCTCCAGCAGTGAAGTCCGCGGCCTTGTGCAGCTCCGACGCTGCGATGCTGGCGCGCGCCGCGGGCTCGGTAGCCGTCAAGCTGCACGATCCAGGCGGCGTCAAGGCGGGACAGCCGATCCGTGTGTCCTGGCGTCGGGACAACTGGAATCTACCTGACGCAACCTCGGTCCATCTCATGCTGGTGCTGCCAGAATGGGTTCGCTTCAGTGGCAAATACCTTCTGCCCCTTCCGCCCGGCGCGCCAGCCCCCGCCAGCCTGAAGCATGGCCTGGACAAGATGCGCGTCGTGCTGCCGTTGACCTCGGCGCACGCGCCGCGCGCGGATGAGATCGCGGTCAAGGCCTATCGGGCGGGACCGTTGCGCATCGAGTATGCCCTGCTCGCCAAGTCATCCTGTGGCGAGACAGTCGTCAAGTCCGGTCAGTTGCCGGAGGTCTTGGTCGACGCCGGTGCGCCGGAGATCGTGATGCAGGACTTCTTCACCCTGGAGAAGTCTGAGGGGACGATCATCTCGAACAACGGTCGCTATCGGCTCGAGGTGTTCCCAGGCAGCTACCGCGTGTTCGATGTCGCAACCGGTGTCAAGATCGCGGATCGGGTGGGCATCGAGCCGAACTTCTCGCCGGAGGCGCGGTTTGTTGGCGCTTTTGTGGGCCTCGACGGAAGATCTGGCCGGAGGCTTGAACTATTTGACCTTGTTGCGCTCCTCCCAGTTCCGGGAATGATTGCGTTCGGACCTACAGTCGGATGGGCGCTCAAAGATGGAGTGCTGTTTGACGGAACGGCACCGTTCAACGAGGTGAAGGTGAGGGTCTATCGCACTCTCATTGATGATCATGGTCCGCCAGATGCCGTTGGGACATCACCCCACATCGAGGTCGAACATGCCAAGGGCTACGCTTGGAGCCGTTTTAATATCAGCCTCTTCCCCGAACTTGCGCGAATCGCAATCAGCGGGTTGGAGACACAAATATTCGATCTGGCGTCCTTCAGACCAACCGGGGCGGGACAGGAGCTTGCTGAACTTGGAACAAGCGTCAAGTTGCAGAACGTTCGCGATGCTCTGCTCAAAGAAGGCGTGACATCCTTCACAGGCTTCGACGGCTGGCAGGCCGATGGCCCGGTTCGGCTCAGTCACATTGATGAGGCCGTAGAGTTCGGCGTCGCCGGCAATGAGGAGCGGTTCAAGGGCACGATACTTCCGAGTTCACGTCTCGTCCGTCATGCTGGCACCGCTTCAGCTAGCGCCGCTTCCGGCGGTTCAAAGAGTGCGATCGTTGTCTCGGCAGATTGGCGATCGAGGTCCACCCGTTCTGTGCGGCCTGTGGGAGTCGACAACGACTTGTCGCGATTTGCCGAGCGCCTGAGCGAATTCGGCGTCTGTGTCGATGCGGCGTGCAAGGGTATCCCGAGGCGCAACCCAGTAGAGAACTACGTCGCCTCGAGCACGTTCGAGAGGAACTCAAACTTCATAAATTGGGACCACGTCGCAAAATTCACCAAACCCGCTTCGGAATTGCAACGCGAGATCGTGCGTGACGTTCCCGCGGCGCGCAAAAGCATTGCTACACCCGACGAGGATTTAGGCTGGCACGAATTCCCTGATAACAGCGACCGCCGCGACCGGCGCGTTCGCTTCCGGCTTACAGAGGAACCGGAAGGCTATAGCGGCGTCAACGGACTATGGCGGTGGTCTGTTGACGGCCGGACCAATTGGCTGACCCAGCAGGTCTATGGATGGCGCGGTGGCTTCAACGCCTCGTCCGTCGTTATGTATTTGGCTGGTCCCAAGGGAGGTCAGATCATCAATCTGTCCGCCGCGGATCGCAACAGTGACGACCAGGACGGCCTTCACAAGGCCTTCCTAGGAGAGAAGTCGGACCCGCTCGTGCGCGTGCGCCCGTTTCTCTACGACGACCGATGGCTCCTGATCGCCGCGCCAGCGGGAAGTTCCGCCGCCATTGTCGATCTACAGCGACCTGACACGCCGACATTCATGTACGGCCTCAAGGATGTGCACGACACCCGCTACCTGCTGCGCTCGCACGATGGCCGACGGCTCGTCCAGCTCAACACGGATGGCCGCTTCCATATCTATGAGATCCCGTCCGGCAAGCTCGTGGTGTCGGGCCGCTACATCGACGACGAGATCATCTTCTACACGCCGGAGGGCTACTACTGGTCGAGCTACGAAGGCGCGCACTATGTTCATGCTCGCTTTGCAGGGCGCGACGGTCTCTACAGCCTTCAGCAGTTCGCACGCATGTTGAACAGGCCCGACATTGTGAAAGCGGCGTTGACCGGGACGGCAGGCACACCGCCGAACCCGCAACTTCAGGCGCCTCCGGAACTTGAGGTCGCTTTGAACAAGTTTGGCGACACTCAAATCGAGCTGACGGTGACCGCCAACGCCAGTGCGATACTAAAAGAGTTCCGCGTTTATCAGGACGGGAAACCGACCCGCATCATTCCGGCATCGGGAGCCAACTTCAAGGGGGCTATCACCGTCGATCGGGAGCCACAGGCCCGATGGCTGACCGTAGTTGCAGTCGATACGGCTGGGCTGACCAGCGGGCCGGTTACCGCGCCTATCGAAGCCCCGCAGCGCGCCGCCAACACCCTGCATCTGCTTGCGGTAGGTGTGGACGAGTACGAACACCTGAGCCGGCTGGCATTTGCGAAAGTCGACGCCGAGACAATCACCGGTGCATCACGGGTAGTCAAAGGAAGCTACTACGCAGACGTCCAGGCAACGCTTCTCAAGGACCGCGAGGCGACCGCGGACCAGATCCTGAAGTCCCTTGAAGCTAAGGCATCGGAGGCGCGGGCCGGCGACACGCTGATGCTGTTCTTCGCCGGCCACGGGGCTAGGTCGCCGGACGGCCGGTTCTTCATGACGACATCCACGACGCGCGCAGAGGATCTCGATGGTACGGCGCTCGAGTGGTCGCGCCTTGCCAAGGTGCTGGGCAGAACCAAGGCCCGAGTGATTGTCCTCCTCGATGCTTGTCACTCGGGGCAGGCAGGTGCCCAGCTGCAAGCCACTAACGACGATGCGGTGGCGGCCATTTCAGGAGCGTCGCGCAGCCCGATGCTGGTTTTCGCCGCATCCAAGGGGCGACAGGAGAGCAAGGAGCTACCGGGGGCGGGCGGCGGCGTCTTCACTCAGGCTCTAGCGGGATTGATCACGCGGGGTCGCGACGAGCAGGATCTTAACCGTAACGGCGTGCTCGAGGTGAGCGAGGTTTTTGGCGCGCTGAAAGATGCGGTCACACGAGCAACCAATGGCCAGCAGACACCGTGGCTCGTACGTCAGGACATGGTGGGGGACTTCGCGGTGTTTTGACGAGCGAGCAGGGTCATTGACCCAGCCGGAATTGCCGGAGAGCTGTCGATGCTATCGTATCTACTGCTGCTTGCGTTCCTCATGTTCGGCGCTCTCGGCGCCGCACCCGACTGTGCCAGCGCCGCCGACGCGGCCAAACTGCGCGATCCCGTGACAGGCGTCGAGCTGCAGGTTCCCGCTGAACTGCTGGGCAAGTCCACGCAGGCGACACACGGGATGAACTGGCGGAGCGTCGATGGCCGACTCAACGTCGATACGCTGCGATTCCCGCCGGAGCGCTCGCTCGACAGCATCCGCGACAAGCTCAAGTCGATTCCCGGGCGGCAGATCAACCGCGAAGAGTTTACGCCGCGACTTCTCGCGCTCGAGGGCACGGATGGCGGCAAGGCCAGCTTCATCATCAAAATAGAAGCGCAGGGCGACGGTACGAAGAAGGGCGTCTCCGTCGTCTATCCGACATCCGGCCCAGCATCGCTTGCAACTGCCGCCCGATCGATCGTCAACTCGATGATGTTTGCGGGTGGGCCTGCCCCTGCCAGCCCGGTCGCGCAGCGCTTCGACAATCCGCGTCCGTGCCATTTGACGCCCGACCGTATCGAGTCCGTTGCGGCGGGCATCAAGGTGCAAGTCTCTGCATCTGGCGATAGAAAAGTCGCGGCCGGCGACCCCGTAGAGTTGTCATGGTCCCTCGCCACGCCATTACAGGCGACATGCAACACACCGCTGTTCCTGGTGCTGTCGGTTCCGCCGGATGTCCGCTTCGCGGGTGATGGATTCCTGGCCCTGATGCCGGGCGCAGCCGCCCCCTTCCGCATCGCGCACGACATCGATCAGGTGCGGGTCTACGTGCCTCTCCACGACAATCTCTCCGAGCGCCGAGGCAAGCTGACCCTGAAGCCGTTCGTGGAGGGGCCTTGGAAGATCCGTGCCGCCCTCATCGAGGTTCCGACGTGGTCGTCCGAGCCACGGAGCGTCGCAGACCTTGCCGGCGACAAGGCTGTCATCGCGGCAATAGAGAATAGCGAGCTGTCCTTCGCGGTTCGGCCGAGCCGGCCGCAGATCGTGGTGCAGGACCAGTTCACGCTCGAGACGCCGGCACGCACGATCCAGTCCGCGAACGGCCGTTACACTCTGCAGGAGTTCTCGAACTACTACCGTGTCCTTGATCGCCAGAGCGGTGAGCTGATCGTCCAGCGTGTCGGCACGGATCCAGAATTCTCGCCGACGGCACGGTTCCTATCCGCGCTCCTGGAGGACAAGCACTCGATCGAGATCGTCGACCTTGTTTCACGGACGTCTATCGGTGGATTTCGGAGCGAGGAACTTGGAAGCTACGTCGGGCGGGGTGTTCTTCCCGTGGCTTGGGGCATTGCTGACAGTGTGGTCCTCATGGGGCCGAACAATGGCGATGGTCGGATGTATGGCACCCTCATAGATCGAAGTCCGGTAGCGTTGACGCTGTTGGGCAGCAAAGGATCCACGATCCGAACCACTGCCATTGCAGTAGATCTTGAGAATTATGGAGTGGCTTTCAAAGAGGATCTCGCCGACAACCAGGCCGAGCTTAAATGGGCCTCTCTGGTCGGGTCCGGCATGCAGTCACCGCGGTACGCCACGCCAATCCCGGCGCTACTGACGCTAGGTCAGGACTATCCATGGCAGATCGGTGGGCGAGTGAATTTCACGAACGTTCCGTATATCCCGCCGAACTTGAACCAGCGTTTGGCGCAAGAGGAAAAGATGGCGTTTGCCACGCGGGACGCGCGGGAGCAGGCGCTCCGGGGAGTGAGGGAGCAGTTCGCTCGGGATTTGAAGGAATACGAGTATTTGGATGCGCGGCGGGTAAGGCACAAACAAGCTGAGGGCTTCAATCCCGGCACTTTCGACGTGGCGTCCACTTCACGACTGAGCCAAGTCAGAGCGGCCGTCCGCAATGCGAATGCCGTGAGCAACGACGTCTTCGGGCAATTCGCGGAGCGATTGTCGCGGCTGTCGGGCCTGTCACTCAAGAAGCCGCTGCCCAGGTCCCATGTCCGCGGACCACTGATCAAGGAGCCCTATGTCGTCCCGCTCGACGGCGATACGAGCCCGGATGCCGAGCTCGAGGATGCGTTGACCGAGCATGTTCGAAGCCGCGCGTATCAGCAGGCGCTTGCCAAGATGTTTGTCGAAATCGGCGAAACAAACCCAGGCAAGCGGTCGAACCTGCCGGATGTGCCGGCGGATTTCGCCTGTCAGTACTACACGCCAGAAGGCTCGTTCGGCACGTTCGTGTCGCCGCGGCGGATAATGGGGCGCACCGGCTGGCAGAATGGACCTGATCGCTACTGGCTCATCCAGCAGGACTGCTGGGGCGGCAGCGGCTGGCGCAGCGTGCAACTCGGCTTTCTGACGAAGCGCGCCGGATCGACACCGGTGTTCGTCTCGCTTACCGGGGATCGCCAGGACCACGTCGAGCAGTACGGTCTGAACAGCGCCAAGCTCGCGAGGGGCTGGATCACCGACGACGAGGTGCTGATCGTCGCCCTGCCCAATCGCACGATCATCCTGCACGACATAAAGTCCGGGAAACGTCTCGCACTGTTGCGGGAAGTCGAAGGGACGGAGTTCGCGGCGGACATTCGGCTCACCAGCGACCGCTCGCGGCTGGTCATGATGACCGAGGGCGGCCGAATCGGCATTTTCAACGTCAAGTCCGGAACACGAGTTCTCGGCGGCTACTTCATCGACGACGAACTCATCCTGCACAACGACGACGGTTACTACCTGTCGACGCCTGAGGGAGCGCACTTCGTCCATGTCAGGTTTCCGGGCAGCCCGGGCTACGTCACGGTGCAACAGTTCGCCCGGACACTGGATCGCCCCGAGGCTATCCGCGACATTTTACGCGGTAAGCCCTCGCCGCCGCGACCCGATCTGACGCCGCCGCCACGGCTTGATATGACCGCCGCGATCTCGCAGTCCGATACCGCGCGTTCCGCCAAGATCAATTTCAAGGCCACGTCGGAAGTTGGCCTTGCAAGGCTCGACGTGTTCGTCGACGGCCGGCTGGTGCGGGAATTGGAGGCGACCGGTCCGAGCGTCGACACGAACCTCGATGTCTCCTTGCCGCCGGAGGCGCGGTGGATTTCGGCGGTGGCAGTCGACGCCAAAGGTTACGATAGCATCCCACAAGCGCAGCCGCTTCCAGGCGCGGGCAAGCCGGCGGGGCGCCTCCACCTGATCTCCGTTGGAACCGATCGCTACGAGAACCTCGAGGCAAAGTACCAGCTCTCGGGCGCAGCGCGCGACGCACGATCCCTCACGTATGCGTCCAAGACCCTCATCGGAAAAGCCTACAAGGAGGTCATCCCGCAGGTGCTGGTCGACGATATCGATCTGCGGTCGAGCGTGCCCGCGCGCATTCGCGAGGCGGTGCAGGGCGCGGCCCCGGAGGATACCATCATGATCTTCGCCGCCGGCCACGGATCGCAGGGGAAGGATGGCAGGTTCTACCTTATGTCGCGCCGATCGACGCTCGACGACATCGAGACCACAGGGCTGGCCTGGGACGACATCGGCCGGGCGCTGGAAGGCTCCAAGGCGCGCGTTGTGGTGTTTCTAGATGCGTGTCGTTCCGGCTCGGCCGGCCGAGCCTCGACCAACGACGACGTGGTGTCCGCGCTGATCGCGCGGAAGACACCGATCACGGTGATCGCCGCGTCGAAGGGCCGGCAGGACAGCGAGGAGGGGGCAGGCGGCGAGGGCGGTCGCTTCACCAACGCCATCCTGCGCGCGATCACGTCAGGCCACGCGTCGACCGACACGAACGGCAACGGCGCGATCGAACTGGCGGAACTCTACGGCGCAGTGAAGCGCGAGGTCTTGCAGGTGACCGGCGGCCGGCAGACGCCGTGGATCGCCAGGAACCAGTTGGTTGGAGAAGTGCCGTTGTTTTGAGCATCTCGAGCAAGATAGAGAGACCTTATGTTTGACTGGAACCTGTCGTGCCGCCGGCTATTCCGACTGCCATGGCTGACGGCTCTGGCAGCAATGTCTGTCATGCAGGTGGGCAATGTCCACGCGCAGACGACGACCTCGCCAAGCCTCAGCGGCACATGGGACCACAACGGCTCTCGGATGAAGGTCGAGCGGTCCGGGATGGGCGAAGTCTTCATCTACTACGAGGAGCCAAGAGCCGGGCTGAGGGAAACGATTTCTCCCGGCACCAAGCTGTTGGAGGGCCGCATCTCAGGCGGCCGTATCAGTGGTACGGCATACGTGTTCAAGCGCGGCTGTCCTCCGGCAGCGTACCCGGTCGAGGGCAGCGCAGGCGAAGAGACGTTGACACTCAATGGGCCCACGCCAGTCTGGCGGGGATGTCAGGTCGTTGGGCATCGACCGGATGGAGCACATTCTCGACTCCAGTTTTCGCGGAAATCGACAAAGGCGGCACAAGCAGACAAGCCTTGGGCCGAGACCACTTCATGCAGCGAGCAGGTTCCGCTGATTGATCGCGTTCTGAACGCGACGCGCGTCGAGCTATCGAGCCCTCGTGCTGGCGCTGCCACAGTCGGTGAGCGCGTGACCGTCACTTGGACGACGGAAGGCTCTCAGCGGCCAGCACCGGTCTACCTTGTCATAGCAGCCACGGCCGCTATTCGTGTCGACCCGACTGAGCACGCGATCGTTCTGCTGCCCAAGGCGCGGTTCCCGTTCGGCCTCTCCGTCGAGGAGCAGAGCACGCGCATCGTCGTGCCGCTCTACGGCGGCGTTCCGCGCACTGGACAATTGTCGATCGAGCTGCTGACGGCGGGGCCACAACAGGTCCGTGCGATCGGGATCGGCCATGCGCAGCCGTGCCGCGAAACCCGCCGGGTGTCGCGCGGAGAACTCGCGCTCGATGTCCAAGCTGGCCGCCCGTCCGTCCTAGCATTGCCGGACGCCGATATTTCAACGGAACCGAAGCTCATCCTGTCGAGTGACGGGGCGCGCCTGCTTCGCGTTCATCCGACGTGGTTCCAGTTGATCGAGATGCCCGGCGAGACCGAGATCGCCCGTATTGACGGCAAGGAGCCGCGCTTCTCACCCACTGGACGTTTCGTGGCTTTCGAGGCGACCAAGATTCCACCGGAGCACCAGGGCGTGCCGTGGTCGGTTTTCGGATTCGCCGATACCGTCGATGGCAAAGTCCTAAATCATGTCCGCGGACACGCCATCCTATGGGACCTGCAGGACAGCTACCTCCTGACAGACAGAACCGTTCTTGGGCGCTTCCACGTTCATAGCTCGGCCATGAACGGCCGCAGCCCATGCGACAGCGCCAGTATCGGAGGTGTGGGCTATCAGCCGCTCACTGAGCCGGGTGGCGGCGCACGCTTCGACCTCGATAACTCGGTGTTTGAGGTGTTGGACGCATCCAAAGGCGAGACGAACATTTATCGCCTGCCGCTCATCCGATGCATGAAAGGAATGTGGAATGCTGCCGGTCAAGAATCACGGTTGCGGGCACTGATTGCGGGTCTGATGACTAGCTCCAACGCTGTAGTCGCCAACTATGAGCTGGAGAACGGAAACGCGATCTTCAATATCGTCCAAGGGTTGGGAACGCACGAACATGTGGCCGGTCGTGTCCGCGAGCCGACTTTGCTGTCGGCATCCGACGCGAGACGGGTTGCTTCACAGCAACTCGGTGGTCCGGGCCAGAAGATTGTCGCGTCGGCAAGATACGCCAATCCGACCGCTCAATCGGCAACGTCGCAGTTGAGCGAAATTACGGGCGTCGGCTGGAGCACGGGTAGAACCAAGTCGTTGTCCTTCAACAACCCAGCGGAATTGCTGGCCGCGATATCAAGCCGTTGGCCTAGAGAAGCGACCCGCCTTTCTTTGACGCTCGGCCGGCCGGGAGCGGGCGATGAACCCTGCGGGATGGGGGAAGGCATCCACTACGAGCGCGCTGGTGACCCGATCGCGTTGGGCAAGAACGTGGTCGGCGCCTTCGAGATCGGCCAAGGGAGTGGCAAGGAGTTTCTCATATGGCAGCAATGCTCTGGCGGTGACCCCGAGACGATCGAATTTTACAACAATGTCCATTCAGTCGGTCCTGGAGAGGTGCGAAGCTACGGGCCCGTCTACGGCAAGAGTCTTTTCAGTTCCTTTGACCGGGATAAGAGCGAGCGCCTGGCTCCTGGCGACGTTGGTGTCTGGTGGTTCGGCGACGACCTGCTGCTTGCGGTAAACAAGGTCACCCGGGCCGTCGAACTGATCAAGTGGTCCGCGAAGCGGACTGTGCGTTCGTGGCCGCAGTGGCCGGGCACCGCGCGCCTCGCTGAGGTGATGATTGATCCAACTGGCAAACTGCTACTTCAGATCGACGCCGACGGCTCGTTCTTCATCCATCGCGTCTCCGATGGCACGGTTCGCTTGCGCGGTCGCATTGTGGACGACGAGATCGTCGTCTGGACCGATGACGCGCTCTACGACGCCTCTGTCGAGGGCGCCCAACTCGTCAACGTCCGCCTTCCCGGTCGGTCCGGCAGCTACGCCTTCCACCAGTTCGAGGGCACGCTTCGGGTGCCCGGCCTGGCGCGGAAAGTTCTGGCGGGTGAGCGGTTGCCGAAGCCGGACGTCCAGACGCCACCAGTACTCGACGGCAGGCTGGAGACAGCCGAATCCGGACGCATCAATGGCAAAGCGATCGTAAATGCGCCGAATGGCGCGCGTGCAGTGCATGTGTTTCAAGACGGTGTGCTGACCGACCGCATAGAGCCCATTGCCGATCCGCGCAACGCGCCGCTCGATGTTGCGCGGCTTCCAGGGGCGCGATGGGCCACGTTGCTTGCGATCGACGGCGCGGGTCTCGCAAGCCAGCCGATGGGACGCGACCTGGGTGCGCCTCTTTCCCCAAGCCGTATTTCGGTAGTCGCGATCGGCGTCGATACCTACACGGGCGCTGGCCTCGCGCCTCTTCATGTCGCGGCTGCGGATGCCGGACGACTCGTAGATGCGGTCAAGACGTCGGCCAGTGCCGCCGGACGTTCCGTCGGCAAGGTCAAACCGCTCGTGAACAATCTCGTCACAAGATCTACGGTGCTCGCTGCAGTCGAAGACGTGACAAGCAGCGCTGAGCCAGGTGAGACGCTGGTCTTGTCGTTCTCCGGGCACGGCGTCCGCGACGACAAGGGCCGGTTTTACCTCGCAATGCATGATACGGTACTGACCGATCTCGAAAGGACAGCGATCTCGTGGTGGGATCTCGCCGAGAGCTTCCGCAAATTCAAGGGCCGTATAGTGGTTCTGCTCGATGCCTGTCACAGCGGTATGGCCGGGGCTCAGTTCTTCGCGAGCAACGACGACATCGCCACGCAGGCATTGGCTGCGATGCCATCGCACGTGGTCTTGTTCGCGGCCTCAAAGGGCCGCGAGTTCTCCTACGAGAGCCCGAGCGTGGGCGGCGGGTTGTTCAGCCTTGCTGTCGCGGATGTAATCGCAGGGCGGCGCGCGGAGCACGATCTCGACAAGAACGGCATGATAGAGATCAGCGAGCTGTTGCGCGGGGTGAAGCAAAAAGTGATTGTCGATGGGCGTGCCGTAAGAGAAGCTGTTGCGGCCAAGGAGGGGCGGACTGACGTTGGTACGCAGACACCATGGATTGCGCGGAACCTGATGGTCGGTGACTACTCGCTCTTTTGACGGGCGAGGGCGGTTAGGGGCCGGCCTGCAGTGTAGTTCCCTGATCGTCCGTGGAAGTTCCCTGCACCCGCGAAAAAATTCCCTGTTCGGCCTGCAAAATACCCTGTTCCGTCGGTCGGGAATCTGCCAACTAAGTGGCGGTCAATACTGAGCAATTCGTCGTTATTGCCCTCAAAATGCCCCCTGAATCCGAAGAAATACCCTGTTCCCGCGCAATTCCGGCCCGAGACAGCCTCGCTCACGACTGCCTCCACCGCCAGTCGCTTGTGTACCGGGTTCCACCCCGCACTACTTCTCACCCCATAAGCGCCGAAATTGCTGATGTTTTCTACGTCACCTTGTGTATGGCGTTGTTCCCCTTTGCAACCGAAGCGCTGTACGATGCTGGGGTGAATGCTGGGGTGAATGCTGGGGTGTGACGGGCTCACCCCAGCATGGCGGAAGGGGGAACCGATGGCGCGAGCGATGCACAAGCTCACGGCGCGCGGGGGGCAGACGGCGGCCAAGCCGGGGCGGCACGGCGACGGCGGCGGGCTCTATCTCGTCGTCGAAGCCAAGCCCGGCGACGACGGCTCGAAGCACCTCGGCAAGCGCTCGGTTTTCATCTACCGGCGCAAGCGCGACGGCCGGCAATCCGAGATGGGGCTGGGCGGGCTCACGGCCGTAAGCCTCGCCGAGGCGAGGGGCCATCATGAAGCGCATTGAACGCCGGGCGGATGCGATCGACGTCGAATACCAGGAGGTGCGGCCGACAATCGCCCAGCGCCTCGCCGCCGGCGGGCGCCTAGCGTTCAATCGGCTCCGCCGAGTGCCAGTTGCGGTTCGATTTTTTGCCTGCACGAGCATCGGCACGCTGGCCCTATGCGCACTGGACAGGCCTGCTAGTCTGCTTTCTTGGGAGACACACCTGCTCGCGTTCGGATTCGCTGCCGCAATGGCGGCGCACCTGCCTTTGGACAATTGGAAGTGGCCCGACGCGGAGTGACCGGCCGTGGGCGTCGTGCTGAGATGACACGCCGCGCCTGCGCAGAAGCCCAGCTCGGCGGAGGTTTCTCCGTTCCTAGCAAATCGCGCGCGGTATCGTTGTATCCGCTTCCTCTCGCAATCACGTTTCTGGTCCCGTAAAAGGGACACTATCGGGAGTAGCTACCCGAGGCGGAAGCCAAAGATGCACGCGTTCACGAGTTGACCAAGTGCGGTAGTGCGATTGGCCTCGGCGCAGACATAGGTCGACGACGCCGCTCCCTGGTTCCAACTCGCGCAAATTATGACTTGCCTTAGCCACCACGCTTCCTGCGCAAGCGCAGCGAAGCTCTTTGCACCTGCCACTTAGGCGGATAGGTTGACGCGTGCACTGCTCGTTATTTCCAGAGCCATCGCGTGCACCGATGTTTCAGCTTGTGGCATGTCTTTGACAGGTACGGCTGACGGATAGCGGCGTACCGATTTCCCCAAACGAAGCCGCCCTAGCCGGCAACGAGCCCCTCCCCGACTATTTCATCAGCCGCGCTGGTAAGAACCCGGCTGACGTGGCGCTGGCCAAGCGCGTCGGCGCCATCATTGAACGGCAGGGCAAGCGCGTCTGGCTGCAGGACTGGGACCTCAAGAACAGCAATTTCGTCGAGCGCATGGATACCGCACTCGCCAGCGGCGCTCGCGTCATCGCAATCCTCTCGCCCGAGTATCTTGCCAGCGAAAACTGCCTCGCCGAGTGGATGCATCCGCTGCAAGGCGATCTGCTCAACACGCGCGGACGCCTCGTCGTCATGCGTGCTGCACCGGTCGAGCCGAAGGGCCTCCTGCGCAACATCGCTTCATGGAACCTCGTCCCGGTGCTAGGGCCCGGCGACGACGCGCGGCTCTCCGATCTCGTCGCCCTCGCCCTCTTACCCGACGCCGAGCGCCGTCGCATCGCGCCCGACCATCCCCATTGGCGCGAACCGAAGCCGCTCATCGGCCCGGGCAACGCCATCCACGCGACAGCAAGCTTCACTGGACGCGAGCGCCACCTGCTCGACATCGACAGCGCCCTGTGGTCCGGCGGCCCTATCGCCGCCATTACGCAGCCGGCCGCCGTCACCGGCCTCGGCGGTATCGGCAAATCGACGCTGGCGCGCGAATACGCCTGGCGCGCGCAGGAGGGATACGCGGGGGTTTGGTGGCTCGACGCCTCGGGCTCGGGCGACGGGCTCGGCTGGGAGGCGCTGGCCCGCGGTCTCGTCGACCTCGGCGCGACCTTCATCCCGAGCCTCGCCGACGCCGACGACCTCCAAGGTGCAGCGCGCTTTACGCTGAACCTCATAGCGCACGGTGGCTTCGCAAAGCCCTGGCTGCTCGTCTACGACAACGTCGACGATCCCGGCGTGCTCAGCGAGTGGCAGCCGCACGGCAACGCCCATGTGCTCGTCACCAGCCGGATCGGCGGTTGGCGCGGCGGCGTCACATCCGTCGAGGTCGACGCATGGTCGCCGCCAGAAGCGCGCACCTACCTGCAGCGCGAGAGCGGGCGCGACGACCTCTCCGACGCCGACTGCGATCGCCTTGCGACAGAGCTCGGCCACCTGCCGTTGGCACTTTCGCACGCGGCCGCGTTTCTGCGCCGCCGCCGGAAGCTCTTCACCGTCGCAGACTACCTCGCCGATCTCGAGGTCTACATGAAGGATGACGATCTCGTTCCCAAGGATGCCGCCTACCGCCGCCCGGTCTACGCTACGTTCCAGGCGGCGCTACGTGATGCGGAAGCCGAAGCCCCCGGTGCGGCGGCCATCATGGCGATCGCAGCTTTCCTCGAGCCGGACGGCATTCCATTGGCCATCTTCGAGCGAGCGCCATCAGGGCTTCCACCGACGCTCGCTCGCGTCATCGAGAAGCCTACGCTCCTGAGATCCGTGCTGGACATCCTCGACGACCTTTCGCTCATCGAACTCGACACGGAGGGCAAATTTCTCTCCGTCCATCGCCTCGTGCAGGCCGCGGCCCGTGACGGGCTTGGTGGCAGCCAGGCCGCATGGGCGGGTCACGCGGTGGAACTGATGCTCGCGGCGTTCCCGGAACCCTCACCCGAGACACGTCTCCGTTGCGTTTCGCTAGCGCCTCACATCTCGTCCCTCGCCCGCCATGCCCCGGCGAACAACGCGACCTACGTTCTCGGCGTCTCGGCGGCCATCGCGGCCGATGCATTAGAACATGTGTGCAATCTCGCCGATCGCAGTACGTTGATCGCCGCCTCCATTGCGGTCCTCTCGCATCTGGCCAAAGCCGACCCCGGAAATGCCGGATGGCAGTATGACCTTGGCATCAGCAATG